>OODK01000134.1_pt1 | contig 90364 bp, 67 predicted proteins | sample 1671371 | NCBI WGS metagenome assembly OODK01 (sample SAMN06348150, study PRJEB24527) | human gut metagenome | biome: human gut; feature: ankylosing spondylitis patient; material: feces | host: Homo sapiens | place: China | collected 2015-10 | reverse complement strand
CATGGCCTTCTGGCATGATTTAGCGGCTCCGGTCATTGCTGGCATTCTTGCCAGTATGATCATGAACTGGCTGAACAAGCGGAAGTAACGTGTCATGCGGGCGTCAGGCTGCCGTAATGGCAATTTGCGCCCGGATCAGGCCGCAGGGGTGAAACTCTGCGGCCTTTTTCGTGCTTACTGCGGGTAAGGCACCCAGTCGCCGCCGTTCAGGCGAACGTACGGTTTATCCTGGTATTGAATAACTACTGCATTTGAGTTCTCTGAGACCGGTGCTGTTTGTGGCAACCCACTGGTGAGTTTTTTCCAGTCAACATTGTCTTCGGTGAAAATCTTGCCATCAAGAACGCGAACCACCAGATCGGAGATAGCCAGGAAGCTGCTCGGTTGGTCGATGACAATCGGTGCCCCCTGATGTGGTGCCTTCATGCCGAAGAATTTCACCCCAACGGGGACGTCTGTGATAGACGGGCTAGGGATATCACGTAGGCCAGATACCTGCATTCTGTCGCCCTTCAGCGCGCCGCCGTGTTCCGGCACCACGACCACCATCACTTTACGACCCGATTTCTCCAGTTCAGTAAAGAAGGCGTCCAGTTCATCAAAGAATTTCTGCGCCCGCGCTTTGTAATCCGCTGTTTTGCTGACGCCCGGATAATGGTTGCCGTCATGCAGTGGAAGCGTGTTGTAGAACGTGGCACTACGGCTGTTTTTATCTTTTTCGGTAACGTCCAGCCAGCGGTTAAGCACGGCGGTATCGTCATAAACCGGCGAACCATCAAAGCCCAGCAAAATAACCGGCAGATTTGTTTGATCCATCAATTCGGTCTGCATGCCGCCATTTTCGCGAACTTCTTTCAAAAAACCGCCGAACTGGCCGTTATGTCCCATCATCAGGTGCTGGGTAAAGCCCAGTTTCGACAGGTTATCAAACAGATAGCAGTCGTTATTTGCCGGTTGATACAGATTAGTGTGCGAAGTCTGCCCGCAGCTGGCGCGCAGTAAACGGATCGCCGCCGGGCCACTGTAGGAGGTGGCGGAGTTAAAGTTCTTGAACTCAATATCGAAATGCGACCACAGCGGATGCGACATCAACCCGGCGGCTTCAATATCCGACCAGGAAAGCGAACAGATATTAATCACCAGTAGTTCAAATGGTTGAGCATCAGCGGGCAGCGAAGACGGGAAGGTCGATTTACGTTTCGCCTCCGCGTTATAGAAATTATTCAGCCAGGCGTTAAGGTTCGCCGTTGTTGGCGGTGCAGTTTGTGCGGGCATATCACCCACTACCGGTGCGCCACCCGTCGCCGCAACGGTTGCCGCTGCGTTGCCACCCGTCGTTGTTACAGTGGTCGTCGGTTGACCGGCTGGCCACAAGGAGAAACTTGGTCCCGCCAGGGTAAGTACGTTCAGCCATAGCAGAATGGCAACCACAAAAACGGTAATGCGAATCCATTGTGACAGGAATAACCAGGCCACTAATAAAACAAAAATGGCCCCAATCATCTGCCAGTTAATAAAGCGTGTGACAAGGTCGATTAAATAATCGGTACTGAACCCCGCCACCTGCGAACCCTGGCTCATTATGCTTTCCGGGCCAGGCAACCAGGTGTCATGCCAGAACAAAGCAAAGCCGATCGGCAGGGCAATCCAGTGGCGTAAGCGATGCAGGCTGTAGCGCGGAATGGGCATCAGCAGAAACGCGGCAAACACCAGATTGAGGAGCGGATGGAAGTTAAGATATCCCGCCCACAACAGGCCGAACTTAACCAGAAAATAGAAGTTCCAGCCGGAAAGGCCGCGCCAGTATTGCCAGAGGGAAGAAGGCATGGCGGTATTTTGCGTAAATTGAGTCATTTTTTGGTTGCCCTGGCTTTTTCCGTGCGGCGTAACGTCCCGGCCGGTTTAACATAACGAGGTTTAGCAAAGAACAAACGTAAGGTGTCGCGAATGCGTCGCAAAGAGTGCCGCGCCAGATAGCCCAGCGGGAAAAATATCAGTGCGCAAACGACAATAATTTCAATGATATCGCTGATGGTCATCATGATGAGCGCTCCACAGCATCATCTAACAGTCGCATTGGTTCTGGTATTCGTCGCCAGTGGCGACCATCGTGCTCGGCATTAATGACCGGTTTAGAATTTTGCGTTAAAGGCAGCGGCATGCCCCATTGTTCTGGGGCAAGCAGGCGCATCTGCACCAGCTCGGCACTGATTTGATCATCTTCAAACCAGACCATACGGTTTGAGAAAATGTCGCCAGTCGGCAATGGGAAAATATGATTCAACGCGGTATCCAGATCGTTAATCCGACAGAATGAGAGAAACAGCACCAGCCGATTACCGCCAATAGTCATGATATCGCCGGTGCGGTTAGGGCGACACAGCGTCAGGGCTTGCTCAACGCGGATACCCGGTACCGGACGTAGGGCAACCAGAACGCCTTTACCGTGGGCAGGTAATAGAGGGTTATTCATCATGTTGTTGACGGCATTACAGAACACATCCCACTTCTGGAAACCACGCAGTTTGAGCGGCTGGGTCATTGACAGCAAGGTAGTGATACCTTCCGGCACATAGCGACTAAACTTCTGCCCTTGCACGCTTTCGATCATCGTCAGACAGCGGGAGAGTGGGGCATTCCATGGGATAACCATATTTGCACCGCAGGCCAATAACAAACGTTCATCGGTGGCGCGCAGGCTAGCGGTATTTTCCCGTACGAGGATTTTCATCGCACTACCGCGCTGGCGACGCAGAGTATGAATGCTGCGGGCCAGTGGCTCGATTTGCGCATTTTGTTGTAAAGAAAAGACCACCGTCGCCGCCTGAGCGGTACGGGCTTCATTGAACAGGACTTCGTTATTGTTGAACAGTTGCCAGTGTTCTGATAGCGGCGGCGCACCTTCCAGTACAGCAACATTACTCAGAATGCGTTTTTCGTCGCTGCGTGGTTGGATCTCCGCCTCTTCGCTTTGAACTAATGTCCAGATACCATTTTGTTGCTGAACGCTAAGCTGCTGACGGGCGCTAACCCCTTTTTCGTTGCACCAGAAGGCAATATCCAGCAAATGTTGGTCGCCCTGAAAACGCAAACTGGCAAGACCAAAAAGTGAACGGTATTCCTCAAGCAACAATGAAAATTGTTTATCGTTATTATTTCCGGGATTAATTACCAAAAGCGAACAATGGTTTAACCTGCTCCATTTATTCATTTTATCCAACCATGAGCGAAGCCGCTCGGCAGGAATGTTTTGCCATGCGTTATTTGCGCAAACAAGAATAAAAAGGTAATTATGGGGATCAATAGAACACTGCAAATCACGGGCCAAATAGTATAGACCTTTTTCATGATTTAGCATTGAAAATAATTTTATTTTTTCCGGTCCTTGAGAATCATCTAATTGAAAGATTTTCGCCGGATCGCTGTCCATGCTAATGACCGCGACGTGTGCGGTTTCAGCCTGGGATGCAATTGTTTGATTCGCCAGACTGATAGCATCTTCATGGCGATCGACGTTAAACCACCAGACGCCGCCTGCTGGCATATGTCGCAGCTCATCCCATAATGATGAGATACCGATAGAGAATACAGGGTCCACAATGTCCCTCATGTCATCATTTTGTCTGATTATCAGTTTACTAGCGAAAGCTAAGAAATAAACCTACCATTGAAATTAAAACTTATCAGATTTAGCATGTGAATCAATTTAGCAGGTCACAAGACGTGTGATTTTAGTCTTTTCGTTTTTAACTTTTTTTGTTGCGTAACGGAAAGTCAAAAAGTGAGCAAATTCCCGTCTCGCCGTAAACAATAAACCGGCGAAATGCTCACGGTTAGAATTGTCTCATGAACGGTACGGTTATTTCATAGGGATCAAGCAAATGAATAACAATGAACCAGATACTCTGCCTGATCCCGCGATAGGCTATATCTTCCAGAATGATATTTTGGCGTTAAAGCAGGCATTTTCACTGCCTGATATTGATTATGCCGATATTTCCCAACGCGAACAGTTGGCCGCGGCATTAAAACGCTGGCCGTTGCTGGCAGAGTTTGCGCAACAAAAGTAGGGGATTGGTGAATGGCCGTACTGGGATTGCAGGGGGTGCGGGGAGGCGTGGGGACAACAACCATCACCGCCGCATTAGCCTGGTCATTACAAATGTTGGGAGAAAATGTCCTGGTGGTCGATGCCTGCCCGGACAACTTGTTGCGCCTGTCATTTAACGTTGATTTTACCCACCGTCAGGGCTGGGCCAGAGCTATGCTGGATGACCAGGACTGGCGTGACGCCGGGTTGCGCTATACCTCGCAGCTCGATTTGCTGCCTTTTGGTCAGTTATCCATTGAAGAACAAGAAAATCCACAGCACTGGCAAACCCGGCTGAGCGATATTTGCTCCGGCTTACAGCAACTAAAAGCCAGCGGGCGTTACCAGTGGATTTTAATCGACTTACCGCGTGATTCCTCGCAGATAACCCACCAGCTGCTGAGTTTGTGCGATCACTCGCTGGCAATCGTCAATGTGGATGCCAACTGCCATATCCGGCTGCATCAGCAGGCGCTGCCGGATGGCGCGCATATTTTGATTAATGACTTCCGTATCGGCAGTCAAGTTCAGGACGATATTTACCAGCTTTGGTTGCAAAGCCAGCGCCGATTACTGCCGATGCTCATTCATCGTGATGAAGCGATGGCTGAATGCCTGGCGGCTAAGCAACCAGTCGGTGAATATCGCAGTGATGCGCTGGCGGCTGAAGAGATACTGACGCTGGCTAACTGGTGCCTGTTGAACTATTCCGGGCTGAAAACGCCAGTCGGGAGTAAATCATGAGTATCCTGACCCGGTGGTTGCTTATCCCGCCGGTCAACGCGCGGCTTATCGGGCGTTATCGCGATTATCGTCGTCACGGCGCGTCGGCTTTCAGCGCGACGCTCGGCTGTTTTTGGTTGATCCTGGCCTGGATTTTTATTCCGCTGGAGCACCCGCGCTGGCAGCGTATTCGCGCAGAACATAAAAACCTGTATCCGCATATCAACGCCTCGCGTCCGCGTCCGCTGGACCCGGTCCGTTATCTCATTCAAACATGCTGGTTACTGATCGGTGCATCGCGCAAAGAAACGCCGAAACCGCGCAGGCGGGCATTTTCAGGTCTGCAGAATATTCGTGGACGTTACCATCAATGGATGAACGAGCTGCCTGAGCGCGTTAGCCATAAAACACAGCATCTTGATGAGAAAAAAGAGCTCGGCCATTTGAGTGCCGGGGCGCGGCGGTTGATCCTCGGTATCATCGTCACCTTCTCGCTGATTCTGGCGTTAATCTGCGTTACTCAGCCGTTTAACCCGCTGGCGCAGTTTATCTTCCTGATGCTGCTGTGGGGGGTAGCGCTGATCGTACGGCGGATGCCGGGGCGCTTCTCGGCGCTAATGTTGATTGTGCTGTCGCTGACCGTTTCTTGCCGTTATATCTGGTGGCGCTACACCTCTACGCTGAACTGGGACGATCCGGTCAGCCTGGTGTGCGGGCTTATTCTGCTGTTCGCCGAAACGTACGCGTGGATTGTGCTGGTGCTCGGCTACTTCCAGGTAGTATGGCCGCTGAATCGTCAGCCGGTGCCATTGCCGAAAGATATGTCGTTGTGGCCGTCGGTGGATATCTTTGTCCCGACTTACAACGAAGATCTCAACGTGGTGAAAAATACCATTTACGCCTCGCTGGGTATCGACTGGCCGAAAGACAAGCTGAACATCTGGATCCTTGATGACGGCGGCAGGGAAGAGTTTCGCCAGTTTGCGCAAAACGTGGGGGTGAAATATATCGCCCGTACCACTCATGAACATGCGAAAGCGGGCAACATCAACAATGCGCTGAAATATGCCAAAGGCGAGTTCGTGTCGATTTTCGACTGCGACCACGTACCAACGCGATCGTTCCTGCAAATGACCATGGGCTGGTTCCTGAAAGAAAAACAACTGGCGATGATGCAGACGCCGCACCACTTCTTCTCACCGGACCCGTTTGAACGCAACCTGGGGCGTTTCCGTAAAACACCTAACGAAGGCACGCTGTTCTATGGTCTGGTGCAGGATGGCAACGATATGTGGGACGCCACTTTCTTCTGCGGTTCCTGTGCGGTGATTCGCCGTAAGCCGCTGGATGAAATTGGCGGCATTGCTGTCGAAACTGTGACTGAAGATGCGCATACCTCTTTGCGCCTGCACCGTCGTGGCTACACCTCTGCATATATGCGTATTCCGCAGGCGGCGGGGCTGGCGACCGAAAGTCTGTCGGCGCATATCGGTCAGCGTATTCGCTGGGCGCGCGGGATGGTGCAAATCTTTCGTCTCGATAACCCGCTCACCGGTAAAGGGCTGAAGTTTGCTCAGCGGCTATGTTACGTCAACGCCATGTTCCACTTCTTGTCGGGCATTCCACGACTGATCTTCCTGACTGCGCCGCTGGCGTTCCTGCTGCTGCATGCCTACATCATCTATGCGCCAGCGTTGATGATTGCCCTGTTCGTGCTGCCGCATATGATCCATGCCAGCCTGACCAACTCCAAGATCCAGGGCAAATATCGCCACTCTTTCTGGAGTGAAATCTACGAAACGGTGCTGGCGTGGTATATCGCACCACCGACGCTGGTGGCGCTGATTAACCCGCACAAAGGCAAATTTAACGTCACCGCCAAAGGTGGACTGGTGGAAGAAGAGTACGTCGACTGGGTGATCTCGCGGCCCTACATCTTCCTTGTTCTGCTCAACCTGGTGGGCGTTGCGGTAGGCATCTGGCGCTACTTCTATGGCCCGCCAACCGAGATGCTCACCGTGGTCGTCAGTATGGTGTGGGTATTCTACAACCTGATTGTTCTTGGCGGCGCAGTTGCGGTATCGGTAGAAAGCAAACAGGTACGCCGATCGCACCGCGTGGAGATGACGATGCCCGCGGCAATTGCCCGCGAAGATGGTCACCTCTTCTCGTGTACCGTTCAGGATTTCTCCGACGGTGGTTTGGGGATCAAGATCAACGGTCAGGCGCAGATTCTGGAAGGGCAGAAAGTGAATCTGTTGCTTAAACGCGGTCAGCAGGAATACGTCTTCCCGACCCAGGTGGCGCGCGTGATGGGTAATGAAGTTGGGTTGAAATTAATGCCGCTCACCACCCAGCAACATATCGATTTTGTGCAGTGTACGTTTGCCCGTGCGGATACATGGGCGCTCTGGCAGGACAGCTACCCGGAAGATAAGCCGCTGGAAAGTCTGCTGGATATTCTGAAGCTCGGCTTCCGTGGCTACCGCCATCTGGCGGAGTTTGCGCCTTCTTCGGTGAAGGGCATATTCCGTGTGCTGACTTCTCTGGTTTCCTGGGTTGTATCGTTTATTCCGCGCCGCCCGGAGCGGAGCGAAACGGCACAACCATCGGATCAGGCTTTGGCTCAACAATGATGATAACGCGATGAAAAGAAAACTATTCTGGATTTGTGCAGTGGCTATGGGGATGAGTGCGTTCCCCTCTTTCATGACGCAGGCGACGCCAGCAACGCAACCACTGATCAATGCTGAGCCAGCTGTAGCCGCCTAGACGGAACAAAATCCGCAGGTGGGGCAAGTGATGCCAGGCGTGCAGGGCGCTGATGCCCCCATCGTGGCGCAGAACGGTCCTTCGCGTGATGTGAAGCTGACCTTTGCGCAAATTGCGCCCCCGCCGGGCAGCATGGTGCTACGTGGCATTAACCCGAACGGCAGCATTGAGTTTGGTATGCGCAGCGATGAAGTGGTGACGAAGGCGATGCTCAACCTCGAATACACGCCATCGCCATCGTTACTGCCTGTCCAGTCGCAGTTAAAGGTTTATCTCAATGATGAACTGATGGGCGTGCTGCCAGTGACCAAAGAACAGTTGGGTAAAAAAACGCTGGCACAAATGCCCATTAACCCACTGTTTATTACCGACTTCAACCGTGTGCGGCTGGAGTTTGTCGGTCATTATCAGGACGTGTGCGAAAACCCGGCCAGCACCACGCTTTGGCTGGATGTTGGGCGGAGCAGTGGACTGGATTTGACCTATCAGACCCTGAATGTGAAGAATGACCTGTCACACTTCCCGGTACCATTCTTTGACCCGCGTGATAACCGTACTAACACCTTGCCGATGGTCTTTGCGGGTGCGCCGGATGTTGGGCTGCAACAAGCATCTGCCATTGTCGCCTCGTGGTTTGGTTCGCGTTCTGGCTGGCGTGGGCAGAACTTCCCGGTGCTCTATAACCAATTGCCGGATCGCAATGCCATCGTTTTTGCCACCAATGACAAACGCCCGGACTTCCTGCGCGATCATCCGGCGGTAAAAGCCCCGGTGATTGAGATGATCAACCATCCGCAGAATCCTTATGTCAAACTGCTGGTGGTGTTTGGTCGTGACGACAAAGACCTGTTGCAGGCAGCGAAAGGTATCGCTCAGGGTAACATTCTGTTCCGTGGTGAAAGCGTGGTAGTGAATGAAGTGAAACCGCTGCTACCGCGTAAGCCGTACGATGCGCCGAACTGGGTGCGTACCGATCGTCCGGTTACCTTTGGTGAACTGAAAACCTATGAAGAACAGTTACAATCCAGCGGTCTTGAGCCAGCAGCGATTAACGTTTCGCTAAACCTGCCGCCGGATCTCTACCTGATGCGCAGTACCGGCATTGATATGGATATTAATTATCGCTACACCATGCCGCCGGTGAAAGACAGTTCGCGGATGGATATCAGCCTGAATAACCAGTTCCTGCAATCCTTCAACCTGAGCAGCAAACAGGAGGCGAATCGCCTGCTGCTGCGGATTCCGGTATTACAAGGTTTGCTGGATGGCAAAACGGATGTCTCTATTCCGGCGCTGAAACTGGGCGCGACCAACCAGCTGCGCTTTGACTTTGAGTATATGAACCCGATGCCGGGCGGTTCGGTGGATAACTGCATTACCTTCCAGCCGGTGCAGAATCATGTGGTGATTGGTGATGATTCCACCATCGACTTCTCGAAGTATTACCACTTCATCCCGATGCCGGATCTACGCGCCTTTGCTAACGCGGGCTTCCCGTTCAGCCGGATGGCGGATCTGTCACAAACCATCACCGTGATGCCGAAAACGCCTAACGAAGCACAGATGGAAACCTTGCTGAATACTGTTGGTTTTATCGGCGCACAGACGGGCTTCCCGGCGATTAATCTGACGGTGACCGATGATGGCAGCACCATTCAGGGCAAAGATGCCGACATCATGATCATCGGTGGTATCCCGGACAAATTAAAAGACGACAAGCAGATCGACCTGCTGGTGCAGGCGACCGAAAGCTGGGTGAAAACGCCGATGCGCCAGACCCCGTTCCCCGGCATTGTGCCGGACGAGAGCGATCGCGCGGCAGAAACCCAGTCAACGCTGACCTCTTCCGGTGCGATGGCGGCGGTGATTGGCTTCCAGTCGCCGTATAACGACCAGCGTAGCGTGATTGCGCTGCTGGCAGATAGCCCACGCGGTTATGAAATGCTTAACGATGCGGTGAACGATAGCGGCAAACGCGCCACCATGTTCGGTTCGGTCGCGGTGATCCGCGAGTCCGGTATCAATAGCCTGCGTGTTGGCGACGTCTATTACGTTGGCCATCTGCCGTGGTTCGAACGCTTATGGTATGCCCTGGCAAACCATCCGATTCTGCTGGCGGTGCTGGCGGCAATCAGCGTCGTGCTGCTGGCCTGGGTACTGTGGCGTTTGCTGCGTATTATCAGCCGTCGTCGTCTTAACCCGGATAACGAGTAATTGAAGATGAATGTGTTGCGTAGTGGACTCGTGACGATGCTGCTGCTGGCTGCCTTTAGTGTTCAGGCAGCCTGTACCTGGCCTGCCTGGGAACAGTTTAAAAAGGATTACATCAGTCAGGAAGGGCGCGTCATCGACCCCAGCGACGCGCGCAAAATCACCACTTCCGAAGGGCAAAGTTACGGCATGTTCTTTGCCCTGGCGGCTAACGACCGTGCAGCTTTCGATAATATTCTCGACTGGACGCAGAACAATCTCGCTCAGGGTTCTTTAAAAGAACGTTTGCCTGCCTGGCTGTGGGGCAAGAAAGAGAACAGTAAGTGGGAAGTGCTGGACAGCAATTCGGCCTCCGATGGTGATGTCTGGATGGCCTGGTCGTTGCTGGAGGCGGGGCGTTTGTGGAAAGAGCAGCGTTATACCGACATCGGCAGCGCGTTGTTAAAACGTATCGCGCGGGAGGAAGTGGTGACGGTGCCTGGGCTGGGTTCCATGTTGTTACCGGGCAAAGTGGGTTTTGCTGAGGATAACAGCTGGCGTTTTAACCCCAGCTACCTGCCGCCGACGCTGGCGCAGTATTTCACCCGCTTTGGCGCGCCGTGGACTACGCTGCGCGAAACCAATCAACGTTTATTGCTGGAAACCGCCCCGAAAGGCTTTTCGCCAGACTGGGTGCGCTATGAGAAAGACAAAGGCTGGCAGCTAAAAGCCGAAAAAACATTGATCAGCAGCTACGACGCGATCCGCGTTTACATGTGGGTAGGCATGATGCCTGACAGCGATCCGCAAAAAGCGCGGATGCTCAACCGGTTTAAACCGATGGCGACATTCACCGAGAAAAACGGCTATCCGCCAGAAAAAGTGGATGTGGCTACGGGGAAAGCGCAGGGTAAAGGACCGGTCGGTTTTTCTGCCGCCATGCTGCCCTTTTTACAAAACCGCGATGCGCAGGCCGTTCAGCGCCAGCGCGTGGCCGATAACTTTCCCGGCAGCGATGCCTATTACAACTATGTGCTGACCCTGTTTGGACAAGGCTGGGATCAACACCGTTTCCGCTTCTCGACAAAAGGTGAGTTATTACCTGACTGGGGCCAGGAATGCGCAAATTCACACTAAACATATTCACGCTTTCCCTCGGTCTGGCCGTCATGCCGATGGTCGAGGCAGCACCAACCGCTCAGCAACAGTTGCTGGAGCAAGTTCGGTTAGGCGAAGCGACCCATCGTGAAGACCTGGTGCAACAGTCGTTGTATCGGCTGGAACTTATTGATCCGAATAACCCGGACGTCGTTGCCGCCCGTTTCCGTTCTCTGTTACGTCAGGGCGATATTGATGGCGCGCAAAAACAGCTCGATCGGCTGTCGCAGTTAGCGCCGAGTTCAAATGCGTATAAATCGTCGCGGACCACAATGTTGCTTTCCACGCCGGATGGTCGTCAGGCACTGCAACAGGCAAGATTGCAGGCGACGACTGGTCATGCAGAAGAAGCTGTGGCGAGTTACAACAAACTGTTCAACGGTGCGCCGCCGGAAGGTGACATTGCCGTCGAGTACTGGAGTACGGTGGCGAAAATTCCGGCTCGCCGTGGCGAAGCGATTAATCAGCTAAAACGCATTAATGCGGATACGCCGGGCAATACGGGCCTGCAAAACAATCTGGCGCTATTGCTGTTTAGTAGCGATCGCCGTGACGAAGGTTTTGCCGTCCTGGAACAGATGGCGAAATCAAACGCCGGGCGCGAAGGGGCCTCTAAAATCTGGTACGGGCAGATTAAAGACATGCCCGTCAGCGATGCCAGTGTGTCGGCGCTGAAAAAATATCTCTCGATCTTTAGTGATGGCGATAGCGTAGCTGCGGCGCAATCGCAACTGGCAGAACAGCAAAAACAGCTGGCCGACCCTGCTTTCCGCGCTCGTGCGCAAGGTTTAGCGGCGGTGGACTCTGGTATGGCGGGTAAAGCCATTCCCGAACTACAACAGGCAGTGCGGGCGAACCCGAAAGACAGTGAGGCTCTGGGGGCGCTGGGCCAGGCGTATTCTCAGAAAGGCGATCGCGCCAATGCGGTGGCGAATCTGGAAAAAGCCCTCGCCCTGGATCCGCACAGCAGCAACAACGACAAATGGAACAGTCTCCTGAAAGTAAACCGCTACTGGCTGGCGATCCAGCAGGGCGATGCTGCGCTGAAAGCCAATAATCCTGACCGGGCAGAACGCCTGTTCCAGCAGGCGCGTAATGTCGATAACACCGACAGCTATGCAGTGCTGGGGCTGGGCGATGTGGCGATGGCGCGAAAAGATTATCCCGCCGCCGAACGTTATTATCAGCAGACCTTGCGTATGGACAGCGGCAACACTAACGCCGTGCGCGGGCTGGCGAATATATACCGCCAGCAATCGCCAGAAAAAGCTGAAGCGTTTATCGCCTCGCTCTCTGCCAGTCAGCGGCGAAGCATTGATGATATCGAACGCAGCCTGCAAAACGACCGTCTGGCACAGCAGGCAGAGGCACTGGAAAACCAGGGCAAATGGGCGCAGGCGGCAGCACTTCAGTGGCAACGACTGGCGCTGGATCCCGGCAGCGTATGGATTACTTACCGACTTTCGCAGGATCTCTGGCAGGCCGGACAACGCAGCCAGGCTGATACATTAATGCGCAATCTGGCACAGCAGAAGCCAAACGACCCGGAGCAGGTTTACGCTTACGGGCTGTATCTCTCTGGTCATGACCAGGACAGAGCGGCGCTGGCGCATATCAACAGCCTGCCGCGCGCGCAGTGGAGCAGCAATATTCAGGAGCTGGTTAATCGACTGCAAAGCGATCAGGTACTGGAAACCGCTAATCGCCTGCGAGAAAGCGGCAAAGAAGCTGAAGCGGAAGCGATGCTGCGCCAGCAACCACCTTCCACGCGCATAGACCTCACGCTGGCTGACTGGGCGCAACAACGACGTGATTACACCGCCGCTCGCGCTGCATATCAGAATGTCCTGACGCGGGAGCCAACTAACGCCGATGCCATTCTTGGTCTGACGGAAGTGGATATTGCTGCCGGTGACAAAGCGGCGGCACGTAGCCAGCTGGCGAAACTGCCCGCTACCGATAACGCCTCGCTGAACACACAGCGGCGCGTGGCGCTGGCACAGGCGCAGCTTGGCGATACCGCAGCGGCGCAGCAGACGTTTAATCAGTTGATCCCGCTGGCAAAATCTCAGCCGCCGTCGATGGAAAGTGCGATGGTGCTGCGCGACGGTGCGAAGTTTGAAGCGCGGGCGGGCGATCCAAAGCAGGCGCTGGAAACCTACAAAGACGCTATGGTCGCATCCGGTGTGACCACGACGCGTCCGCAGGATAACGACACCTTTACCCGGCTGACCCGTAACGACGAGAAAGATGACTGGCTGAAACGCGGCGTGCGCAGCGATGCAGCGGACCTCTATCGCCAGCAGGATCTTAACGTCACCCTTGAGCACGATTATTGGGGATCGAGCGGCACCGGTGGTTACTCCGATCTGAAAGCGCACACTACCATGTTGCAGGTGGATGCGCCGTATTCTGACGGGCGGATGTTCTTTCGCAGTGATTTCGTCAATATGAACGTCGGCAGTTTCTCCACTAATGCCGATGGCAAATGGGATGACAACTGGGGCACCTGTACATTACAAGACTGTAGCGGCAACCGCAGCCAGTCGGATTCCGGTGCCAGCGTGGCGGTCGGCTGGCGAAATGACGTCTGGAGCTGGGATATCGGCACCACGCCGATGGGCTTCAATGTGGTGGATGTGGTCGGCGGCATCAGTTACAGCGATGATATCGGGCCGCTGGGTTACACCGTTAACGCCCATCGTCGGCCCATCTCCAGTTCTTTGCTGGCCTTTGGCGGGCAAAAAGACTCCCCGAGCAATACCGGGAAAAAATGGGGCGGCGTGCGTGCCGACGGCGTGGGGCTAAGCCTGAGCTACGATAAAGGTGAAGCAAACGGCGTCTGGGCATCGCTTAGCGGTGACCAGTTAACCGGTAAAAATGTCGAAGATAACTGGCGCGTGCGCTGGATGACGGGCTATTACTATAAGATCATCAACCAGAATAATCGCCGTGTGACCATTGGTCTTAACAATATGATCTGGCATTACGACAAAGACCTGAGTGGCTACTCACTCGGTCAGGGCGGTTACTACAGCCCGCAGGAATACCTGTCGTTTGCCATACCGGTGATGTGGCGGGAGCGCACGGAAAACTGGTCGTGGGAGCTGGGGGCGTCTGGCTCGTGGTCGCATTCACGCACCAAAACCATGCCGCGTTATCCGCTGATGAATCTGATCCCGACCGACTGGCAGGAAGAAGCTGCGCGGCAATCGAACGATGGCGGCAGCAGTCAGGGCTTTGGCTACACGGCGCGGGCATTACTTGAACGACGTGTTACTTCCAACTGGTTTGTCGGCACGGCAATTGATATCCAGCAGGCGAAAGATTACGCACCCAGCCATTTCCTGCTCTACGTACGTTATTCCGCCGCCGGATGGCAGGGTGACATGGATTTACCGCCGCAGCCGCTGATACCTTACGCCGACTGGTAAGTTTTCAGATAGCGCCTCTCTTAATGCCGCTGCGATCGGGTATACTCGGGCGGCAATCTGGGATTTCCGGGGGGAGACAATTTGCGCGTAAGTCGCTCGTTAACAATCAAGCAGATGGCAATGGTGGCAGCCGTTGTCCTGGTGTTCGTTTTTATTTTTTGCACCGTTTTGCTGTTCCATCTGGTCCAGCAGAATCGCTATAACACGGCTACGCAACTGGAAAGCATTGCTCGCTCTGTCCGCGAACCCTTATCTTCAGCTATTTTGAAAGGCGATATTCCCGAAGCGGAAGCTATTCTTGCCAGCATTAAACCGGCAGGCGTGGTCAGCCGTGCCGATGTGGTGCTGCCCAACCAGTTCCAGGCACTGCGTAAAAGTTTTATTCCAGAGCGTCCGGTGCCGGTAATGGTTACTCGCCTGTTTGAGCTACCGGTGCAAATCTCGCTGGGCGTTTACTCGCTGGAACGTCCGGCAAACCCGCAGCCAATTGCCTATCTGGTGCTACAGGCGGATTCCTTCCGCATGTATAAGTTCGTGATGAGCACCCTCTCAACGTTAGTGACCATTTACTTACTTTTGTCGCTTATCCTGACCGTCGCCATCAGCTGGTGTATTAATCGACTGATTTTACATCCTTTACGCAATATTGCTCGCGAACTTAACGCCATCCCAGCCCAGGAGCTTGTTGGTCACCAACTGGCATTACCGCGTCTGCATCAGGATGATGAAATCGGTATGTTGGTGCGCAGTTACAACCTCAACCAGCAATTGCTGCAGCGCCATTATGAAGAACAGAACGAAAACGCGATGCGCTTCCCGGTGTCGGATTTGCCGAACAAAGCCTTGCTGATGGAGATGCTGGAGCAGGTTGTCGCGCGTAAACAAACCACCGCGCTGATGATCATCACCTGTGAAACCCTGCGTGATACTGCGGGCGTGCTGAAAGAGGCGCAACGAGAAATTCTGCTGCTGACGCTGGTGGAAAAACTCAAATCGGTACTGTCGCCACGTATGATCCTCGCGCAGATTAGTGGTTATGACTTTGCTGTCATTGCCAATGGTGTACAGGAACCGTGGCACGCAATCACTTTAGGTCAGCAAGTGCTCACTATCATGAGCGAGCGCCTGCCGATTGAACGTATTCAACTCCGTCCGCACTGTAGCATTGGCGTGGCGATGTTCTACGGCGATCTCACCGCCGAACAGCTTTACAGTCGCGCTATTTCTGCGGCATTTACCGCTCGCCATAAAGGCAAGAATCAGATTCAGTTCTTTGATCCGCAGCAGATGGAAGCCGCCCAGCAGCGGTTGACGGAAGAGAGCGATATCCTTAATGCGCTGGAAAATCATCAGTTTGCGATTTGGTTACAGCCACAGGTCGAGATGAACAGCGGTAAACTGGTCAGTGCGGAAGTGTTACTGCGTATCCAGCAACCGGATGGCAGTTGGGATCTGCCGGATGGCTTAATCGATCGCATTGAGTGCTGTGGGCTGATGGTTACCGTCGGTCACTGGGTGCTGGAAGAGTCCTGTCGATTGCTTGCAGCCTGGCAAGAGCGCGGCATTATGCTGCCCTTGTCGGTAAACCTCTCTGCGCTGCAACTGATGCACCCGAATATGGTGGCGGATATGCTGGAACTGTTAACCCGCTATCGCATTCAGCCGGGAACACTGATTCTGGAAGTGACAGAAAGCCGACGTATTGACGACCCTCATGCTGCGGTGGCAATCCTCCGTCCGCTGCGCAATGCCGGAGTTCGGGTGGCGCTGGATGATTTCGGCATGGGCTACGCAGGGCTGCGTCAGCTGCAGCATATGAAATCGTTGCCAATCGACGTGTTAAAAATCGACAAAATGTTTGTTGAAGGCTTGCCGGAAGATAGCAGCATGATTGCTGCAATTATCATGTTGGCGCAAAGCCTGAACTTACAAATGATTGCCGAAGGCGTGGAGACTGAAGCACAACGCGACTGGCTGGCAAAAGCGGGCGTTGGTATTGCCCAGGGCTTCCTTTTTGCTCGCCCACTCCCTATTGAAATCTTCGAAGAGAGTTACCTGGAAGAAAAGTAGCTACCCCAAACTGATTACAAAACTTTAAAAAGTGCTGGTTTGTGCGAGCCAGCTCAAACTTTTTAACCTTTTTGTTTCAATTATGATCCAGGTACATTTCTGTGATGTTGTCTGGGTGTTATTTTAAGGCCGCAGGTACCCCATAACCTTACAAGACCTGTGGTTTTACTAAAGGACACCCTATGAAAACCTCTCTGTTTAAAAGCCTTTACTTTCAGGTCCTGACAGCGATAGCCATTGGTATTCTCCTTGGCCATTTCTACCCTGAAATAGGCGAGCAAATGAAACCGCTTGGCGACGGGTTCGTTAAGCTCATTAAGATGATCATCGCTCCTGTCATCTTTTGTACCGTCGTAACGGGCATTGCGGGCATGGAAAGCATGAAGGCGGTCGGTCGTACCGGCGCAGTCGCACTGCTTTACTTTGAAATTGTCAGTACCATCGCGCTGATTATTGGTCTTATCATCGTTAACGTCGTGCAGCCTGGTGCCGGAATGAACGTCGATCCGGCAACGCTTGATGCGAAAGCGGTAGCGGTTTACGCCGATCAGGCGAAAGACCAGGGCATTGTCGCCTTCATTATGGATGTCATCCCGGCGAGCGTCATTGGCGCATTTGCCAGCGGTAACATTCTGCAGGTGCTGCTGTTTGCCGTACTGTTTGGTTTTGCGCTCCACCGTCTGGGCAGCAAAGGCCAACTGATTTTTAACGTGATCGAAAGTTTCTCGCAGGTCATCTTCGGCATCATCAATATGATCATGCGTCTGGCACCTATTGGTGCGTTCGGGGCAATGGCGTTTACCATCGGTAAATACGGCGTCGGCACACTGGTGCAACTGGGGCAGCTGATTATCTGCTTCTACATCACCTGTATCCTGTTTGTGGTGCTGGTACTGGGTTCAATCGCTAAAGCGACGGGTTTCAGTATCTTCAAATTTATCCGCTACATCCGTGAAGAACTGCTGATTGTACTGGGGACTTCATCTTCCGAGTCGGCGCTGCCACGTATGCTCGACAAGATGGAGAAACTCGGCTGCCGCAAATCGGTGGTGGGGCTGGTCATCCCGACAGGCTACTCGTTTAACCTTGATGGCACATCGATATACCTGACAATGGCGGCGGTGTTTATCGCCCAGGCCACTAACAGTCAGATGGATATCGTCCACCAAATCACGCTGTTAATCGTGTTGCTGCTTTCTTCTAAAGGGGCGGCAGGGGTAACGGGTAGTGGTTTTATCGTGCTGGCGGCAACGCTCTCTGCGGTGGGCCATTTGCCGGTAGCGGGTCTGGCGCTGATCCTCGGTATTGACCGCTTTATGTCAGAAGCTCGTGCGCTGACTAACCTGGTCGGTAACGGCGTAGCGACCATTGTCGTTGCTAAGTGGGTGAAAGAACTGGACCACAAAAAACTGGACGATGTGCTGAATAATCGTGCGCCGGATGGCAAAACGCACGAATTATCCTCTTAATCTCACCACTTATGCCCGCACTCCCTTCCCCGAGTGCGGGTGTTTGCGCATAATTGACCCCTGTGCCTGAACTTACCACCTGGGTGAGTTCAGGTTTATTTCACTTCTTCCGTGACATTTTCATGTTCTTGCGGTCTAACACGAAGTGTTTTTAACGTTATTTAGACTGACCGACAACGGGCAGTTTTTTATTACCAGGATAGTTGATCAGGGGTTCACATGCAGGGCACAAAAATTCGACTTTTAGCGGGCGGTTTGCTGATGATGGCCACTGCTGGCTATGTGCAGGCAGATGCGCTCCAGCCTGATCCAGCATGGCAACAGGGGACGCTTTCCAACGGTTTACAGTGGCAAGTGCTGACCACGCCCCAGCGTCCCAGCGATCGTGTTGAAATTCGCCTGCTGGTTAATACCGGTTCGCTCGCCGAAAGTACACAACAGAGCGGTTACAGCCACGCCATCCCTCGTATTGCGTTAACGCAAAGCGGTGGCCTTGAAGCAGCACAGGCGCGTTCATTGTGGCAGCAGGGGATCGACCCTAAACGCCCGATGCCGCCGGTAATTGTCTCTTATGACACCACGCTGTTTAATCTGAGTTTGCCCAATAACCGTAACGACTTGCTGAAAGAAGCGCTCTCTTATCTGGCAAATGCCACTGGCAAACTGACTATCACGCCAGAAACCATCAACCACGCGCTGCAAAGTCAGGACATGGTGGCAACCTGGCCTGCCGATACTAAAGAGGGCTGGTGGCGCTATCGTCTGAAAGGATCAACCTTGTTAGGTCACGATCCTGCCGATCCGCTGAAACAACCCGTTGAAGCGGAAAAGATTAAAGATTTCTATCAGAAATGGTATACCCCGGATGCAATGACGCTGCTGGTGGTGGGAAACGTGGATGCGCGCTCGGTCGTCGACCAAATCAATAAAACGTTTGGCGAACTGAAAGGCAAACGTGAAACACCGGCTCCGGTGCCGACGCTTTCTCCGCTGCGTGCGGAAGCGGTGAGTATTATGACTGACGCGGTGCGTCAGGACCGGTTATCAATCATGTGGGATACGCCGTGGCAGCCGATTCGTGAATCAGCCGCACTGCTGCGCTACTGGCGTGCGGACCTGGCCCGTGAGGCGCTGTTCTGGCATGTTCAGCAAGCGTTAAGCGCCAGTAACAGCAAAGATATCGGTCTTGGATTTGACTGTCGTGTGCTGTATCTGCGTGCGCAGTGTGCCATTAACATCGAATCACCAAACGACAAGCTGAGCAGCAACCTTAATCTGGTGGCGCGTGAACTGGCGAAGGTTCGCGATAAAGGTCTGCCGGAAGAAGAGTTCAATGCGTTAGTGGCGCAAAAGAAACTGGAGCTGCAGAAACTGTTTGCCGCCTATGCGCGAGCTGATACCGATATTCTGATGGGGCAGCGGATGCGTTCGTTGCAAAATCAGGTTGTCGATATCGCGCCGGAGCAATATCAGAAACTGCGCCAGGACTTCCTTAACAGCCTGACGGTGGAGATGTTAAATCAGGATCTGCGTCAGCAGTTGTCGAACGATATGGCGTTAATACTGCTGCAGCCGAAAGGCGAGCCGGAATTTAACATGAAAGCGTTGCAGGCGGCCTGGGATCAAATCATGACCCCATCTACTGCCGCTGCGACCACCTCTGTCGCCACGGATGACGTTCATCCTGAAGTGACGGATATTCCACCCGCACAGTAATGCCTGATGGTGATGAGTTAGCACAACCATCAGGTATTTATGGATGAGCTGGATAGAGGGGTAACACTTTATCCAGCCTTTTGCATATGCTGCTTTTACGCCGGCATCGCCTCACGCGGGATAATCGCGCCGCGATACTGAATAACGGTACTTGCGGTCAGGTGCCCGCGTTTCGCCGCGTTTTCCGCACTGCCGCCCGTCAAACGTACCGCCAGATAACCGGCACTGAAAGAGTCGCCAGCTGCGGTGGTATCGATCACTTTTTCTTTCGGCAGTTTCACCGCCGGAACATCCACTAACCCTTCGCCAGCAATGGACACCAGGCAAGAATCCGCCCCGCGTTTCACCACCACTTCTTTCACGCCCGCGTTATGGGTGCGCGCAATGACGTCTTCCACCGGCTGTTGACCCCACAGCGCGTCTTCGTCGTCCAGCGTCAGGAAGGCGATATCCGTGCATTCCAGCATTTGCTGGTACACCTGCTGTGTCTCTTCTTTGCTGGCCCACAGGCGCGGACGATAGTTATTGTCGAAAATCACTTTTCCGCCGTTGGCGCGGCATTCGCGCAACAAAGAAAGCAGTTTCTCGCGGCTGGTCGGGCTTAAGATCGCCAGGCTAATCCCGCTCAGGTAGAGATAATCGAAATTCGCCAGCTCTTCGCAAATCGCCGCAGATTGCTCGCTCTCCAGCCAGAATTTGGCGGCGGCTTCGTTACGCCAGTAGTAGAACGTACGTTCGCCGGTGCTGTCGGTTTCAATGTAGTAAAGGCCCGGCAGACGGTTTTCCATCCGTTGGGTCAGGGAAGTATCAACGTTCTCGCCGTGCCAGGCGTCCAGCATCTGCTGGCTAAAACTGTCCGTTCCCAGCGCCGTTACGTAATGAACGGTTAATGCCGCAGGATCGACCTGACGGGCGATATAGACGGAAGTGTTCAGGGTATCGCCGCCGAAACCGCGCTTAACGTCCGCGCCTTTCTCGGAAAGCTCAATCATGCATTCGCCAATCACGGCAATCTTTTTGGACATAGTCGTGAACCTGATCTGTAAAAAATTAACGTTAGTTTGCGCTGTGGTGGTTTACTGGTCAACCATATTAAAACAGTGTTCCATTATTTTTTTGAGCCAGCACGTATTCCTGAAAGATTCCGTTGTGGAGTGGGGAAATTTACTCCGGTCAGGCGGTAAAGTTCTGCCCTTGCGCGCCGATAATCTTTGTCGAGTCCGGGCAGCATCACTTTTAAACACAGGACATCTTTGATGATAAGGCAGGTTATCCAGCGAATAAGCAACCCTGAAGCAAGCATCGAGAGCTTGCAGGAACGGCGTTTTTGGTTGCAGTGTGAGCGTGCTTACACCTGGCAGCCGATCTATCAAACATGCGGGCGGTTAATGGCCGTGGAGCTATTAACGGTGGTCACGCATCCCTTGAACCCTTCGCAACGCCTGTCGCCGGATCGCTATTTTACTGAAATCACCGTCAGCCATCGGATGGAGGTTGTGAAAGAGCAGATTGATTTGCTGGCGCAAAAAGCCGACTTCTTTATAGAGCACGGCCTGCTGGCATCGGTCAATATTGATGGACCTACGCTCATCGCCCTGCGTCAGCAACCAAAAATCCTGCGCCAGATTGAGCGTCTTCCCTGGCTGCGTTTCGAACTGGTGGAGCATATCCGTCTGCCGAAAGATTCAACCTTTGCCTCGATGTGTGAATTTGGCCCGCTGTGGCTGGATGATTTTGGCACCGGGATGGCAAATTTCTCTGCACTAAGTGAAGTGCGTTATGACTACATCAAAATCGCGCGAGAACTGTTTGTGATGCTGCGTCAGTCGCCGGAAGGCCGCACACTCTTTTCTCAGCTTTTACATCTAATGAATCGCTATTGTCGCGGGGTGATCGTCGAGGGCGTAGAAACGCCGGAAGAGTGGCGCGATGTACAGAACTCGCCCGCATTCGCCGCACAAGGCTGGTTTCTTTCACGCCCGGCACCGATAGAAACGCTGAATACGGCGGTTCTGGCGCTATAAGCTGCCTCATTTTCCGACTGGCTGGACTATCTTTAGGACTGGCACAGGAAGAATATGAGGAAGCGAACGATGAGCAAGGCAGGCAAAATAACCGCTGCGATTTCAGGGGCTTTCTTGTTGTTGATTGTCGTGGCGATCATTTTGATTGCAACTTTTGACTGGAATCGACTCAAACCGACCATCAACCAGAAAGTCTCTGCGGAGTTGAATCGTCCGTTCGCTATCCGTGGCGATCTGGGCGTGGTGTGGGAGCGACAAAAACAAGAAACTGGCTGGCGCAGCTGGGTGCCGTGGCCCCATATACACGCGGAAGACATCATTCTCGGCAACCCACCAGATATTCCCGAAGTCACAATGGTGCATTTGCCACGCGTAGAGGCAACGCTGGCCCCGCTGGCGCTGCTGACCAAAACGGTCTGGCTACCGTGGATCAAACTGGAAAAGCCCGACGCACGCCTGATTCGCCTCTCTGAAAAGAACAATAACTGGACGTTTAATCTTGCCAACGATGGCAACAAAGACGCGAATGCAAAGCCGTCGGCATGGTCGTTTCGGCTGGATAATATTCTTTTCGATCAAGGGCGGATCGCCATTGATGACAAAGTAAGCAAAGCGGATCTGGAAATTTTTGTCGATCCGTTAGGCAAGCCGCTGCCGTTCAGCGAAGTTACTGGATCGAAAGGTAAAGCGGATAAAGAAAAGGTGGGTGATTACGTTTTTGGCCTGAAGGCGCAGGGACGTTATAACGGTGAACCGCTCACTGGTACGGGAAAAATAGGCGGTATGCTGGCGCTGCGTGGCGAAGGTACACCATTTCCGGTACAGGCTGATTTTCGCTCTGGTAACACCCGTGTTGCTTTTGATGGCGTTGTGAATGACCCAATGAAGATGGGTGGTGTCGATTTACGGCTTAAATTTTCTGGCGATTCGCTGGGTGATCTCTATGAACTGACGGGCGTTCTGCTGCCCGATACCCCGCCGTTTGAAACGGATGGTCGGCTGGTAGCGAAAATCGACACTGAAAAATCGTCGGTCTTTGATTATCGCGGTTTTAATGGGCGCATTGGCGATAGCGATATCCACGGTTCTCTGGTCTACACCACCGGCAAGCCACGACCAAAACTGGAAGGTGATGTCGAGTCGCGGCAATTGCGGCTGGCGGACTTGGGACCGTTGATTGGCGTTGATTCCGGGAAAGGAGCTGAAAAGTCGAAACGGTCTGAACAGAAGAAGGGTGAAAAAAGCGTTCAGCCTGCGGGCAAAGTGCTGCCTTATGACCGCTTCGAAACCGATAAATGGGACGTCATGGATGCCGATGTTCGCTTCAAAGGGCGGCGCATTGAGCATGGCAGTAGCCTGCCGATTAGCGATCTTTCTACTCATATCATCCTCAAAAATGCTGACCTGCGCCTGCAACCGCTGAAATTTGGCATGGCGGGCGGCAGCATTGCGGCGAATATTCATCTGGAAGGTGATAAAAAACCGATGCAAGGGCGGGCAGATATTCAGGCTCGTCGGCTGAAACTGAAAGAACTGATGCCCGATGTAGAACTGATGCAGAAGACGCTGGGGGAAATGAACGGTGACGCGGAACTACGCGGTAGCGGTAACTCGGTGGCGGCGCTTTTAGGCAACAGTAACGGCAACCTGAAACTGTTGATGAATGACGGGCTGGTGAGCCGCAACCTGATGGAGATTGTCGGGCTGAATGTCGGTAACTACATTGTCGGTGCGATATTTGGTGACGATGAGGTGCGGGTGAACTGTGCGGCGGCGAATCTGGATATTGCCAACGGCGTGGCGCGTCCGCAGATTTTTGCTTTTGATACTGAGAATGCGTTGATCAATGTTACCGGCACGGCAAGTTTTGCTTCGGAGCAACTGGATTTGACTATCGATCCAGAAAGTAAAGGGATTCGGATTATCACGCTGCGTTCGCCGCTGTATGTGCGTGGGACATTTAAAAATCCGCAGGCTGGGGTGAAAGCCGGGCCGTTGATTGCCCGTGGTGCTGTTGCGGCGGCACTGGCAACGCTGGTTACGCCAGCGGCGGCGTTACTGGCGCTGATCTCACCTTCCGAAGGGGAGGCTAATCAGTGCCGGACAATTTTGTCGCAGATGAAGAAGTGATGATAATTGCCGGATGTCTGACATCCGGCAATTAAACAGATTTAGAGTGTTGGCAAAGTGTGCTTTGTTCATGCCGGATGCGGCGTGAACGCCTTATCCGTCCTACAAATCTTTGCGAATTCAATATATTGTATGGAAATTCAGGCCTGATAAGCGTAGCGCATCAGGCTTTTCACTCTTATTACAACGATTGATGTCGCGTCTCATGGGTCAGCAGTAGGGCGATTAAGGTCAAGCCAGCCATCGCCGCCAGATATAACCCCACCGCACCTAACCCGTAGTTAGTCTGCAACCAGGCTGCGATATACGGCGCAACGGAAGCCCCGAGAATCGACGCTACGTTGTAAGAGAATGATGCTCCGGTGTAACGCACTTCTGTCGGGAACAGCTCTGGTAACAGCGCGCCCATCGGCCCGAAGGTCAGCCCCATCAGACTTAACCCCAGCAGCAGGAAGGCAAAAACCAGAATCGGGTTGCCAGAACCGAGCAGCGGGTTAAAGGCGAACAGCGCGAACAGGATGATCAGCGTGGTGATGATTACCATGCTTTTACGGCGACCAAAGGCATCAGCCAGTAATCCGGCGACTGGTACCATCACGCCAAAACCAATCACTGCCATCATCAGCATCCACAACACTTCGTTACGCGGCAGGCCAAGCCCAACTGGCGCGGCGGCGGTACTAAAGGTCATAGAGTAGACCGTCATGATGTAAAACAGCGTATAGGTTGCCAGCATGATGAAGGTACCGAGCACCGTGACGCGTACGTGTTTGGTCAGCAGCGTACCCAGCGGGATCTTCACCTGCTTTTTCGCTTTAGCGACTTTCTCAAACACCGGCGACTCATGCAGCGACACGCGAACATACAGGCCGATAATGACCAGCACCGCCGAGAAGATAAACGGCACACGCCAGCCCCAGCTCATAAACTGCTCGTCGGTCAGTAGCCAGGAAAGCAGCAAGAAAGTGCCGTTGGCAAAGAAGAAGCCAATCGGTGCGCCCAGCTGCGGGAAGGAGCCATACAGTGCACGTTTGCGCGGTGGGGCGTTTTCAGTCGCCAGCAGCGCCGCGCCGCCCCATTCACCGCCTAAGCCCAGACCCTGACCAAATCGAGCCAGCGCCAGCAGCAGCGGGGCGAAAATACCAATCGTGGCATAGCCCGGCAGCAGACCAATCACCACGGTCGAAATCCCCATCGTTAGCAACGAGGCGACCAGCGTCGCTTTACGCCCAACGCGATCGCCAAAATGACCAAAAACGGCAGAGCCAATGGGGCGCGCGACGAAGGCGATGGCGAAGGTGGCGAGCGACTGGAGCGTTGCTGCCGTAGGATCGCCCTGCGGGAAGAAGATATGCGGAAACACAATAACGGCCGCAGTGGCGTAAATGTAAAAGTCGAAAAACTCAATGGCCGTGCCAATGAGAGAGGCGACAAGGACTTTATTACGCGAGTTGATCGGCGTGTATTCTTGCTCGTGGTCGAGTGTTGTGGCTGTTGCTTGCATAATCTTTTCTTATTTTTTGGCTAACGAATAGCCATATTACGCACAGCAAAAGTGATATTTCAATGTGTAACAAATCGCGGAAATGGTCAAAAACCAGGCAAAAAGGGGATAATGTTTAGGCCAGTGATTTTTCTTCTATGAAATGCTTCACATAATTTTATAAATAGTGGATAAAACTGGTTTCAGGTTAAATAAAAGTTACCAACTGGATTTATATGCTGGGGTTATGAGTTGGTATGAAATTGTTTGCTCCTGAAGAGATGTAGTTTCAGGTGGTTATGTGCATGTCGTTGCCTGGTCTCTGGCTGGCTTGTACCCCCTCACCCTAATCCTCTCCCCGAAGGGGCGAGGGGATCGACCGTGCGTTTATCAGGCATTATAAACCAATGAATTACCGCTGCGTTTTCCCCGGCATTCGCGGGTCGTCTTTATATTCGGCGGTGGCAATCCACGCCGCGCAAAACAGCGTCAAACGGGCGAAGAAGTAGAAAAACGCCATCAGCCCCAGCACGGAACCAAATGCTGCGCCAGAGGGGGATTTCATCAGCGATGGCAGGGTGTAGGTCATCACGATTTTAATCACTTCAAAACCAATCGCAGCCAGAAATGTTCCACGAATCAGGGCTTTTTTGCGCGGACGGTGGCGCGGCAACCGCCAGAAGATCCAAAAGAAAAGCAGATAGTTGGCGAAGATGGAAATCGCCAGGCCAATCAACCGCCACGTCGGTTTCAGCCACTCAATGCTGTTCAGGTGCAGGGCGCTAATAATCATTTGCTGCGCCGAACCGGCAACCGAGGTGATCGAAAGCGTCACAATCAGTGCAATCAACAAACCAATCAGCGAAATAAAATCACGCAGATATTTTACCCAGAACTTCTCCTGATCTTGCGGCGAGCGTTCCCAGACATCGCGCGACTGGGCGCGAATCGCTTCACGCAGGTTACCCATCCAGTTGATGCCGGAATAAAGCGCCACCGCCAGGCCGACAAGCCCTACGGTAGTACGCTGCTGAACGGCGGTGTTGATGGTGTTTTTCAACGTGGCGGCTAGCGTCGGATCGCTGATGTTTTGCAGAATTTTGTCGAAGATATCCTGTAGCAACATCGGATGGGAGGCCAGCACAAAGCCCCCTGCGGCAAACGACACCATCAAAATCGGGATCATCGACAAAAATGAGAAATAGGTGATAGCCGCACCAAACTGGTTACCCAGCCGATCGTTAAAGCGCTCTGTTGCGCGAATCAGGTGCGCAATAACCGGTTGGCGTTGGACTTTCTCGGCAGTAGTGGTGACGGTTTCCAGCGCCTGGCTAACTTTGCCGCCTTTCTCGCTATTATCCAACTGCTTAATCGGCTCGTGCTCCAGATCCTGGGTGGGACGTTTGATCTCGTTTTCCTGCGTCATCCGCTCTTTTGTCCTTCTGTCGTGGTCATTCTTAAAAAGTATAGTCGGTCAGTCCAGGTGCTCTTTCATTACGCCAGCCAGCCACTGCATAAACAGGTTTACACGCCGGGAAAGCTCCCGACGCTGCGGATAAATCAGCGAAAGGGAGAGCGGCTCGGCACGGTAGCCAGGTAATACTTCAATAAGCCTCCCGGCACGCAGGGCTTCGCGCACGGCAATGCGCGGGATCTGAATAATCCCCAGACCGGCAAGACCGGCGGCGAGATAGTTTTCGCGACTGTTTACCGTCAACATGCCGCCAGACTTAAACCACTGGACGCCATTAACGCTGGCAACCTCAAAACCTAACGGATGTACACCCAGGTGCGGTGTGTAACGCACTATTGCGTGCGAAGTCAGATCGTCGGGGCTTTGAGGATAACCAAAGCGCGTCAGATAGTGTGGACTGGCACAATTGACCACGGTCAGTTTGCCGAGGGGACGGGCGATAACGCCATCTTCCGGTGACGCGCCAGTGCGTATCACGCAATCAAAACCATCGTGAAGAATATCTACCGGACGGTCATGGCTACTCAGCTCCAGCTCAATTCCCGGATGCAGATAGAGAAACTCCGACAGACGCGGCAGTAACAGGCTTTTCGCGATTCCTGGCGGGATGTCGATGCGTAATTTACCGCTGATACTGGTGGCATCCTGTTGAAACAGACCGTCCAGTTCGTTGAGATTACTCAACACATCTTTTGCCCGTTGATAATAGGTCATGCCTTCTGGCGTGAGTTTGACCCGCCGCGTGGTGCGCTGGAGAAGCTGGGTGCCAAGTTGATGTTCCAGTGCCTGTATCTGGCGCGAAACACTTCCCTTTGGCAAAGCAAAGAAATCCGCCGCGCGGGAAAAACTTTCCAGCTCCGCGACTTTGATGAACAACTGCATTGCGTGAATTTTATCCATTTCTTTGACCGATTGTTGTTCACAGCGAAACAGTAACGCGCATATCGCATTGTTTATTGTTTTTTCTAACATCTAATGCCGGGTTTCACAATGTTGTCATGACGAATGTGGCGATTTCTCAGCAGGAAAAGGGCGGAATAGCTTTATGAGAAAGGTGAATTTCCCTAAACAGAGCGTTTTTTTTCAGCGATTCCCTTTAAAGTGAACAGAGGACGTGTTGGCTATTTGTGCTTATTTTTGTCTCATTGCCATTTGTTATTTTTGCTTGTGGTCGCGGAATTTCATTTTTAATTGCATGCGTACTAACCATCAATATAAGGAAATCCTCAAAATTGTTTTAAATAGTGCCCTCGACATGTAATTTCAGGCGTTTAGCTGTAACGATTTATATCGGTAACTATTTTCTACGCGTCATCTCTGTAGAATGGCCACCGCCAAATGGCGAATTCTTATTTTTTCTCGCGGGTAATACCCTTCCACTACTTAAGTCTTTTTAACGTATTCAGGTGGAGATTCAGTTATGCAAATAGTCATGTTTGACAGGCAGTCAATATTTATTCATGGAATGAAAATCAGTTTACAGCAGCGTATTCCAGGAGTGAGTATTCAGGGGGCCAGTCAGGCAGATGAGTTATGGCAAAAGCTGGAAAGTTACCCTGAAGCCTTAGTGATGCTCGATGGCGATCAGGATGGTGAGTTTTGCTACTGGTTACTGCAAAAAACCGTGGTGCAATTTCCTGAGGTTAAGGTGTTAATTACGGCGACGGATTGCAATAAACGGTGGTTACAGGAAGTTATCCATTTTAATGTGCTGGCCATTGTGCCTCGTGATTCAACCGTCGAGACATTTGCGTTGGCGGTAAATAGTGCGGCGATGGGGATGATGTTTCTGCCTGGAGACTGGCGGACGACGCCGGAAAAGGACATTAAAGATCTCAAATCGTTAAGCGCCCGCCAGCGGGAGATTTTAACCATGTTAGCGGCGGGCGAATCAAATAAGGAGATCGGCAGGGCGCTGAATATCAGTACCGGAACGGTAAAAGCGCATCTGGAATCCCTGTATCGCCGTCTGGAAGTGAAAAATCGCACCCAGGCGGCAATGATGTTAAATATCTCCTCCTGAAGAGGATAATTTTACAGCCAGCAGGAAGTTAGCGGCTGGCTGTAAAAATATTATGGTTCACCGTACAAACCAATTAAACGGCGCACCACACCGTTAGTCCAGCCAAACCCATCCTGCAACGGATACTCGCCACCGCCGCCTTCGCGGGGAACACCATCGGCAATATGGTATTTCTCGATCAGTTTGTGCTGTTCCAGATAGAACTGATTCACCGTCTTCAGCCAGCTGCGCGCGATTTCATCACCCAGAAGGTCATCGCCGTACATTTTAAATCCCTGAATCGCCATCCATTGTAATGGTGCCCAGCCGTTAGGTTTATCCCACTGTTCACCGGTTTCGTACTCGCTTGCCAGAATCCCGCCAGGTGTCAGTAACCGACTGCGCACGGCGTTTGCCAGACGATCGGCCTGTTCATGGTTCGCCATACCGACATAGAGCGGCACAATGGCGGCAGCGGAAAACAGCGCCAGTTGTTCGCGTCGCCAGTCGTAATCGCGGTAGATACCGTTTTCATCATCCCAGAGGTAACGGTTTACCGCATCGCGACGGGCACTGGCCTTCTGGCGGAACAGTGCTTCTGTCTCTTTCTCGCCTTTCAGCGCCGAGATGTTGGCGATGGCGCTCTCCAGTTTAAACAGGAAGGCATTCAGATCGATGGGGATGAACTGGGTGGTACGAATGCTCGCCAGACGACCAGTATCACGCAGCCAGCGGGAAGAGTAATCCCAACCGGAGGCCGCCCCCGCGCGTAAATCGCGGTACACCTCGTTGGGCGGGCGACCAGAATGTTTCGCGGTTTCAACGTCCTCAAGCCAGGATTCGTCACGCGGTGTGTCGCGATCGTCCCAGTAACGGTTGAGCAGCGATCCGTCCGGCATCCGCACAACATGGCGATAGGCCTGATTAGGGATCAACGATTCTGCACCGTCCATCCAGAAGGCATATTCCATTTTCAGGTGGTCGAGATAGCGGCGCGCACCGCGTACACCATCCTCTTCAAACAACTCCACCATCAGCGCAAAAACCGGTGGTTGCGAGCGGCTCAAATAATAGGTGCGGTTGCCGTTGGGGATGTGACCGTAGTTTTCGATCATCCAGGCGAAGTTATCGGCCATGCATTTCAGCAAATCTTCCCGACCACTTTCCGCCAGCCCCAGCATGGTGAAATAGGAATCCCAATAGTAGGTTTCGCTAAAACGGCCGCCCGGGACAATATATGACTGCGGCAGCGCCAGCAGAGAAGACCACGGAATGTGATCCTGTGGTTCGCGGGTTAGCACCGGCCACAGCTGGTCGATATGCTCTTTCAGGGAATTTTGCGGGTCCGATACATACTCGCTGGAGTAGACCTCCGGTAGCCAGAAGTGGTTTTCAACAAACTTGCGCAAGTCAAAATCACGATGACGGCGCACTTTACGGTAGCGGATTAAAATATCCAGCGGGTCCATTTTAGGTGCGCAGTCGGGAAAGGTTTTACTGTCGGGGAAAATTTTCGCCGACTGAACATGCTCGAACAGTTCGAGATAGCGATCAGCAGGCGTCAGCGCATCAGAGGCGGGCAGCCCTTCAATCATCTCGGGTTCCGGTTCTGCCTCGATCATCTCATCCAGTTTTAATTCATACGGGTCCAGTTCATAGCAGAGATCGACCTCGATCATCAGTTCGTCTGGATTAGGGTTTTGAATTTTCTGATTGAGCATAAGGATCCAACCTCCGAAATTCGTTGCTAATTATCGGGCTTTTCTTTAAGGGTAGTCATTCGCTCCGCCTGGTGGGCGACAAAGCGTGCGGTGGATCACGTTTATTTACCTGTCAAAAAATATAACGCACTAATATCCATGGAATTTATAAAAATACAGATTTCGTGTTGTTTTTCATTTTCAGAACATTCAATCCTGCTCTCGCCGCAATCATGATATGCCATTCCTGATCTGGGTAATAGGCACAGGCTATCTTATTGATAGTTTATATTCATGTAATTGATTGATTCCTATCAAAAAGCATATTTCCCTGTTTTTTATGATGGCTTTGTCTCGCAGAGACGTTTGCAGCATTCTGGAAAATTTTCTGGGTCACAATAACTCACCACCGTGAGGGAAGAATAATGAAAATGGTCTCACGTATTACCGCGATCGGCCTGGCTGGCGTCGCGATTTGCTATTTAGGGTTATCTGGTTATGTGTGGTACCACGATAATAAACGCAGTAAACAGGCTGATGTTCAGGCATCTGCTGTCAGTGAAAATAATAAGGTTTTAGGCTTTCTCCGCGAAAAAGGATGCGACTATTGCCACACGCCTTCGGCAGAATTACCCGCCTATTATTATATTCCTGGCGCGAAACAGTTGATGGATTACGACATTAAGCTTGGATATAAATCTTTTAACCTCGAGGCCGTGCGTGCGGCTCTGCTGGCTGATAAACCCGTTTCGCAAAGCGATCTGAATAAGATTGAATGGGTGATGCAGTATGAAACCATGCCACCAACGCGTTATACCGCGCTACACTGGGCGGGTAAGGTGAGTGATGAAGAGCGGGCGGAAATACTCGCCTGGATTGCAAAACAGCGCGCGGAATATTACGCCAGCAATGACACTGCACCGGATCATCGTAATGAACCGGTGCAGCCCATCCCGCAAAAACTGCCTACCGATGCGCAAAAAGTGGCGTTGGGCTTTGCGCTGTATCACGATCCCCGTTTATCGGCGGATAGCACCATTTCATGCGCTCATTGCCATGCGTTGAATGCGGGGGGCGTCGATGGCAGAAAAACATCGATTGGTGTTGGTGGCGCAGTGGGGCCGATTAACGCGCCGACGGTATTTAACTCAGTATTTAACGTTGAGCAGTTCTGGGATGGTCGTGCAGCAACATTGCAGGATCAGGCTGGTGGACCGCCGTTGAATCCGATTGAAATGGCGTCGAAATCCTGGGACGAAATTATTGCTAAGCTGGAAAAAGATCCGCAGCTTAAAGCGCAGTTCCTTGAAGTCTATCCGCAAGGTTTCAGTGGCGAAAATATTACTGATGCCATTGCTGAATTTGAGAAAACATTAATTACGCCGGATTCCCCATTTGATAAATGGTTGCGTGGAGATGAGAATGCGCTGACGGCACAACAGAAAAAAGGCTATCAATTATTCAAAGATAATAAATGTGCAACTTGTCATGGTGGTATTATTCTCGGCGGACGTTCCTTCGAACCGTTGGGGCTGAAAAAAGACTTTAACTTTGGTGAAATTACGGCGGCGGATATTGGTCGTATGAATGTTACTAAAGAAGAGCGCGATAAATTGCGTCAGAAAGTACCCGGTTTACGTAACGTTGCACTAACGGCACCGTACTTCCATCGCGGTGATGTGCCGACGCTGGACGGGGCGGTGAAACTGATGTTGCGCTATCAGGTAGGCAAAGAGCTGCCGCAGGAGGATGTGGATGATATCGTAGCTTTCCTGCACAGTCTGAACGGGGTTTACACGCCGTATATGCAGGATAAACAATAATTAATTTAATCGCCCGAACAGGAATGTTCGGGTGATTTTTATTGCGATAATAAAGTCTGTTTTTAATATTATCATGTTAAATGTTTATATTATAAAAAGTCGTTTTTCTGCTTAGGATTTTGTTATTTAAATTAAGCCTGTAATGCCTTGCTTCCATTGCGGATAAATCCTACTTTTTTATTGCCTTCAAATAAATTTAAGGAGTTCGAAATGGACCAGAAGCTGTTAACGGATTTCCGCTCAGAACTACTCGATTCACGTTTTGGCGCAAAGGCCATTTCTACTATCGCGGAGTCAAAACGATTTCCGCTGCACGAAATGCGCGATGATGTCGCATTCCAGATTATCAATGATGAATTATATCTTGATGGCAACGCTCGTCAGAACCTGGCCACTTTTTGCCAGACCTGGGACGACGAAAACGTCCATAAATTGATGGATTTGTCGATCAATAAAAACTGGATCGACAAAGAAGAATATCCGCAATCTGCAGCCATCGACCTGCGTTGCGTAAACATGGTTGCCGATCTGTGGCATGCGCCTGCGCCGAAAAATGGTCAGGCCGTTGGCACCAACACCATTGGTTCTTCCGAGGCCTGTATGCTCGGCGGGATGGCGATGAAATGGCGTTGGCGCAAGCGTATGGAAGCCGCAGGTAAGCCGACCAACAAACCAAACCTGGTGTGCGGTCCGGTACAAATCTGCTGGCATAAATTTGCCCGCTACTGGGATGTGGAGCTGCGTGAGATCCCTATGCGCCCCGGTCAGTTGTTTATGGACCCGAAACGCATGATTGAGGCCTGCGACGAAAACACCATCGGCGTGGTGCCGACTTTCGGCGTGACCTACACCGGTAACTATGAGTTCCCGCAACCGCTGCACGATGCGTTGGATAAATTCCAGGCCGACACCGGTATCGACATCGACATGCACATCGACGCCGCCAGCGGTGGCTTCCTGGCACCGTTCGTCGCCCCGGATATCGTCTGGGACTTCCGCCTGCCGCGTGTGAAATCGATCAGTGCTTCAGGCCATAAATTCGGTCTGGCTCCGCTGGGCTGCGGCTGGGTTATCTGGCGTGATGAAGAAGCGCTGCCGCAGGAACTGGTGTTCAACGTTGACTATCTCGGTGGTCAGATTGGGACTTTCGCCATCAACTTCTCCCGCCCGGCGGGTCAGGTAATTGCACAGTACTATGAATTCCTGCGCCTCGGTCGTGAAGGCTATACCAAAGTACAGAACGCCTCTTACCAGGTTGCCGCTTATCTGGCGGATGAAATCGCCAAACTGGGGCCGTATGAGTTCATCTGTACCGGTCGCCCGGACGAAGGCATCCCGGCGGTTTGCTTCAAACTGAAAGAGGGTGAAGATCCGGGATACACCCTCTACGACCTCTCTGAACGTCTGCGTCTGCGCGGCTGGCAGGTTCCGGCCTTCACTCTCGGCGGTGAAGCCACTGACATCGTGGTGATGCGCATTATGTGTCGTCGCGGCTTCGAAATGGACTTTGCTGAACTGTTGCTGGAAGACTACAAAGCCTCCCTGAAATATCTCAGCGACCACCCGAAACTGCAGGGTATTGCCCAGCAGAACAGCTTTAAACATACCTGATAACATAACGTTGTAAAAACCGAATGCCCAACCTTTAAAAAACAGTTGGGCATTCGGTTGCTTATTAATAGCAATAATATATTGGCTGTCTATTCATCGTGTTGATAAGATATATGTTATATGAATGTTTATTCAATGTAACGAATATTTTAATGTCACTACAAGGGATTATTTGCTTACTATTAATTTCACTGCGTTCTTAAGCACGCCTTTTGTATTATAAATCCAGTCATCCTGCCCGTAGATTATCATCCTGTTTTCCCGCTTCGTTTAAATTTATTTATCAATCAATTTGACTTAAGAGGGCGGCGTGCTACATTAATAAACAGTAATATGTTTATGTAATATTAAGCCAACTATGCAATCACTACATGGGAATTGTCTAATTGCGTACGCAAGACATAAATATATTCTCACCATGGTTAATGGTGAATATCGCTATTTTAATGGCGGTGATCTGGTTTTTGCGGATGCAAGCCAAATTCAAGTGGATAAGTGTGTTGAGAATTTCGTATTAGTTTCAAGAGACACGCTTTCATTATTTCTCCCGATGCTCAAGGAGGAGGCATTAAAACTTCATGCACATAAAAAAGTTCCTTCATTACTCGTTCATAACTGTACCAGAGATATTCCTGTTTTTCAGGAAGTTGCGCAACTATCGCAGAATAAGAATCTTCGCTATGCAGAAATGCTACGTAAAAGGGCATTAATCTTTGCGTTGTTATCTGTTTTTCTTGAGGATACGCAGTTTATACCGTTACTTCTGAACGTGTTGCAACCGAATATGCGAACACGAGTTTGTACGGTCATCAATAATAATATCGCCCATGAGTGGACATTAGCCCGAATCGCTAGCGAATTGTTGATGAGTCCAAGCCTGTTAAAGAAAAAATTGCGCGAAGAAGGTACGTCATATTCACAGTTGCTTACTGAGTGTAGGATGCAGCGTGCTTTACAACTTATTGTTATATATGGTGTTTCAATTAAGCGAGTTGCAGTATCCTGTGGATATCACAGCGTGTCGTATTTCATTTACGTTTTTCGAAATTATTATGGGATGACGCCCACAGAGTATCAGGAGCGATCGGCGCAGGAATTACCGAACTGTGGCTCGGCGGCAAGTATGGCTGCGCAAGGGAATTTTTACGGCACTGACCGTTCTACGGAAGGAATAAGATTATAGAGTTTTACTCAGACATAAAAAAAACCCGGCATAGGGGACCGGGAAGAGGATAGTCTGCCGTCTCCAGACTAATAAACCGTTATAACACTCCCTGTTGGCACGGGAAACTTTGTGCTCTCAGTAAGTTAAATATAACTTTTACTGGAAATAAGATCAGCCATTTTTTTATAAACATAAGCTATACGCTGTGCGAAAATATATTCGTGTTGCATTTACTTATTATCAATTAACTGTTATGCAAAACTACTTTGTGGATAAATTTTGGTCCTACCAAATCTGGCAGTTTTTGCGCTAAGAAACAGTCTGGCATCATTTCATTAGTATACTGAAATTGAAATAATCGCAGTAATGAAATATAAGGGATAGTCATGACTCATGTCTGCTCGGTGATCCTCGTTCGTCGTTCATTCGATATTTATCATGAACAGCAAAAAATATCGTTGCACAACGAGAGTATCCTGTTACTGGATAAAAATTTGGCAGACGATTTTGCGTTTTGTTCACCGGATACGCGACGACTGGATATCGATGAGCTGACAGTTTGCCATTACTTACAAAATATTCGTCAGATACCACGCAATTTAGGGTTACATAGCAAAGACCGTCTGTTAATTAACCAGTCACCCCCCATGCCGCTGGTGACGGCGATTTTTGATAGTTTCAATGACTCCGGGGTAAATTCACCGATACTGAGCAAAATGCTCTATCTTTCCTGTTTATCGATGTTTTCTCATAAGAAAGAACTGATCCCCTTACTTTTCAATAGTATCAGTACTGTTTCAGGAAAAGTTGAACGCCTTATTAGCTTTGATATCGCCAAACGTTGGTATCTGCGCGATATCGCGGAAAGAATGTATACCAGCGAGAGTCTAATCAAAAAAAAGTTGCAGGATGAAAATACCTGTTTCAGTAAAATATTACTCGCCTCCAGGATGTCGATGGCCAGACGATTACTCGAGTTACGTCAAATTCCTCTGCATACTATTGCGGAAAAATGTGGCTATAGCAGTACATCGTACTTTATAAACACATTTCGACAATATTATGGTGTAACGCCACATCAGTTTGCGCAACATTCGCCAGGTACCTTTTCCTGACATATTTTGCATTTGAATATTGGTCAGGATCTCACACCTGCTTCATGTGAAACTCTTCCCTGATGATTTCTGCCGGGCTACCGGCTAGTTCTCTTTCGCAGTTTGCCAGGCGGTATAGGTATTTTCAGGAGGAAAAGACTCGGCATGTTTGGGATTATTAAGCTGACAATTCATACGATTACGGGAATGTGGGTCAGTATTGTGTTGTTTAAATTGATGACGAATGGCTGGAGTGGTTTCTACTTTCAGTGCTGTGTACTAAGCCTGGTATTCCTGACGGTTAGCTGGTTGTTGAGTGGTGAATGGTTAGCGGGAAAGAGTAAGGCTGAACCCTCACGTTCAACCTTACTCTCATTTACACGTTACGCTTTTTTAAAGCGGGCAAAGAGATGTTCCACTACAACGAAAAAGACCGGAACGAAGTAAATTGCCAGCACTGTTGCGGCAAACATCCCGCCCATCACGCCGGTACCTACCGCGTTTTGCGCGCCAGAACCGGCACCATGACTGATAACCAGCGGCAGCACGCCGAGAATAAAGGCCAGAGAGGTCATCAGGATTGGGCGTAAACGCATCCGCGCCGCTTCGATGATTGCCTCTATCGGCGTTTTCCCTTCTTTCTGCATCATCTCAACGGCAAATTCGACAATCAGGATGGCGTTCTTGGCGGAAAGCCCGATGGTGGTCAGCAAACCAACCTGGAAGTAGACGTCATTACTTAAGCCGCGTAGATCGGTGGCCAGTAATGCGCCAACGACGCCTAACGGTACAACCAACATCACCGAGAACGGAATTGACCAGCTCTCATAAAGTGCGGCGAGGGCGAGGAACACCACGACCAGTGAAATGGCATACAGCGCGGGAGCCTGATTTGAGGATAACGCTTCCTGATACGACAGTCCGGTCCATGAGTAGCCGACGCCTGCCGGAAGTTTAGCGACCAGGTCTGCCATAAATTTCATGGCGTCACCGGTACTTTTCCCGGCCGCCGCTTCACCTAAAATCTCCATTGACGGGATGCCGTTGTAGCGTTCCAGTCGCGGTGAACCATAGGTCCATTCGGTAGACGAATAGGCCGAAAGCGGTGCCATCGTGCCAGAGGCGTTGCGTACATACCATTGGTTGATGTTATCCGGCAACATACGGAACGGCGTGCCTGCCTGGACATACACTTTTTTCACCCGCCCCTGGTTGAGGAAGTCGTTCACGTAGCTGCTGCCGAAGGCGGTGGAAATTGTCTGGTTGATATCAGACAGCGCCACACCCATAGCCTCGGCTTTCGCGGCGTTGACGTTCACTTTGAACATCGGCGTATCTTCCAGGCCGTTCGGGCGTACACCGGTGACTTGATTCGGTGATTGCGCTGCCAGTGATAACAGCTCGTTTCGCGCCTGGGTTAGTTTTTCGTGCCCCAGGTTACCGTTGTCCAGCAGTTCCATATCAAAACCTGACGCGGTACCCAGTTCAGCCACCGCGGGTAAGTTGAACGGGAAGACGACGGCTTTATTGATACTGCTTAACGCAATCATTGCCCGCTGAATGATCGCGGTAACCGAGTTTTCCTCACCGACACGTTCAGACCACGGCTTGAGACTGATAAACGCCAGGCCGTTGTTTTGCCCCTGGCCGCTGAAGCCAAAGCCGCCAACGGTAAATACCGACTGAACATTATCTTTCTCTTTAGTCAGATAATAATCCGTCACCTGTTGCAGCACTTTCGTGGTGTTAACCATGGTGGCACCGGAAGGTAACTGCGCGGTGGTCATAAATACCCCCTGATCCTCTTCTGGTAAGAAAGAGGTCGGCGTGCGCAGGAACAGCACCGCCATCCCGGCGCAAATCAGCAGGTAGACCACCATGTAGCGACCGGTACAACGCAACAGCGAGCGGGTACTGTCGGTATAGTGCTGAGTTGATTTTTCAAACAGCGTGTTGAAGCGTGCGAACAGGGCGTTAGGTTTGTGACCGCCTTCCGGCGCGGCTTTCAGAATGGTGGCGCACAGGGCAGGGGTCAGGCTCATTGCCACAAATACTGAAAGCAGCATGGAGGAGATCAGCGTGATGGAGAACTGGCGGTAGATCTCCCCGGTTGCACCGCTCATAAAGGCCATCGGCATAAACACTGCGGAAAGAACAACGGCAATCCCGACCAGCGCACGTTGGATCTGCCCCATCGATTTATGCGTCGCTTCCTTCGGCGGTAGTTTATCTTCCGCAATGACACGCTCGACGTTCTCCACCACCACGATGGCGTCATCCACCAGTAACCCTATCGCCAGCACCATCCCGAACATAGTTAACGTGTTGATGGTGAAACCGACCGCCGACAAGATCGCAAACGTCCCGAGAATAACCACCGGTACGGCAATCGTCGGGATGATTGTGGCACGGAAATTCTGCAAAAACAGATACATGACCAGGAAGACGAGGATGATAGCCTCAACCAGTGTTTTAAAAACTTCCTGAATAGAAATTTCGATAAACGGCGTGGTGTCGTAAGGATAAACCGTCTTCAGACTTGCGGGGAAATAGGCTGATAAGCGGTTCAGCTCCTCTTTGACTGCCCGCGAGGTATCCAGGGCGTTTGCTCCGGCAGCCAGTTTGATGGCGATCCCGGCAGCAGGTTTGCCGTTATAGCGCGCCACGGTGGAATAGTCTTCCGCTCCAAGTTCGACGCGGGCGACATCACGCAGCAGCACTTGCGAACCATCTTGCTGAACTTTCAACAGGATTTTGCCAAATTCTTCCGGCGTTTGCAGACGCGTCTGCACAATGATCGAGGCGTTTAGTTGCTGGTCTGCCGCCTGTGGCATGCCACCCAGTTGACCACCAGAAATCTGGTTGTTCTGCACCTTAATCTGGGAAATAACATCGGAAGGTACCAGATTGTATTTATTGAGTTTTTGCGGGTCCAGCCAGATACGCATGGCGTACTCGGAACCAAAGAGCTGTACGCTACCAACGCCCGCGGTACGGCTTAGCGGGTCTTTGATATTAGACGCTACATAGTCCGCGATATCGTACTGGTTGAGGCTGCCGTTATCAGAAATAAACGCCGCTACCATCAGGATATTACTGCTCGACTTATCGACGCTAATCCCCTGCTGCTGCACCGCTTCAGGTAATGAAGGCATAGCGAGCTGCAGTTTATTTTGCACCTGAACCTGTGCGATATCAGGCGATGTCCCAGTCTCGAAGGTCAGAGTGATAGAGGCATTGCCCGCCGCATCACTGGTTGAAGACATGTACATCAGGCCATCAAGCCCATTCATATTTTGCTCAATCACCTGAGTGACCGAGTCTTCTACCGTTTGCGCATCGGCACCTGGATAGGTTGCGCTGACGGTTATGGTCGGTGGCGCAATCTGCGGATACTGCGCAACCGGTAAGTTCATGATCGCCAGACCGCCTGCAAGCATCATAATAATGGCAAGTACCCAGGCAAAAACCGGGCGATCAATAAAATAGTTAGCCATGAAAGTCCCCTTAAGCCTGCAACGTTATTGTTTCGATTCGGTGCTGGCGTTTTCCTGGCTGGAGGAAATTGCTCGTGCTTTGATACCCGGACGAATGCGTTGCAAACCGGAAACGATCACCCGATCGCCAGCCTGCAAGCCAGAGGTGACAACCCACTGGTCGCCGATGGCTTTGCTGGCTTCGATTTCGCGTAGCTGCACGACATCGTCTTTATCCAGAATGAGCGCCGTTGCTTTACCCTGGGCGTTGTGGGTGACGCCTTCCTGCGGCACCAGTAATACATTCTGGCGGCTACCTTCATCCACTAATGCCGTAACGTACATGCCAGGCAGCAAGTCACCATTTGGGTTGGGGAAAATCGCCCGTAACGTCACGGAGCCCGTGGTTTCATCCACCGTCGGGTCGGAGAATTTCAGCGTGCCGGTCTGGCTGTAACGTTTACCATTTTCCAGATTGAGCTGTACTGGCGTACTGCCCTGAACCTGTTTGATTTGCCCACTGGCGACCTCTTCTTTCATACGCAAGAAATCCTGCACCGACTGCGTGAGATCGACATAAATCGGGTCCAGACGTTGTACGGTAACCAGCGAATCTGCCTGATTAGCGGTAACGAGTGCGCCGACGGTCACCGACGATTTCCCGCTGACGCCCGTAATCGGCGAGGTGACATTCGCGTATTGCAAATTGATCGTCGCCTGTTCAACAGCCGCTTTGGCGACGGTGACATTGGCTTCTGCTTCATTCAGCTGGGTGCGCGCGGTGTCGTAATCCTGACGGCTAACGTAGTTGGTCTTCAGCAACGATGCCTGGCGGTTAAAGGTGATGCGGGCATTGCTGGCGGTAGAGAGCGCTTTCGCCAGCGTGCCTTTGGCGGAGTTCAGCTCGGCCTGTAAAGGTGCAGGATCAATCTGATACAGCGAATCGCCCTGGTTCACTTTATCGCCTTCGATAAAGTTGCGTTTAATGATAATACCGCCAACCTGGGGACGTATCTCGGCAACTTCATAAGGAACGGTTCTACCGGGCAATTCGCTCAATACATTGACCGAACCGGGGGAGAGTGTGACGACACCGACCTCAGGCGTCATGGCGGCGGCGTTTTCCGCCGATTTGTCATCGCAGGCGGTGAGCATCGCGCCGCAGAATAACAACGGTATTAACAGCTTTCTTCTTCTGTTCATTTTAGTCCCTGAAAATTCTTGAGAAATAACGGTTCTTTAAATTGCGCGCGAGGAGAGATATGAGGGATTTACAGACCAGCGGCATAGTGGGGTTGTCAGCCAGTAAGGTGGGATACAGGCATAGTGATCGACATGGTGAGGTCAACGACAAAAAAAATGTTGCCGTTCTGCCAACAGTTCCTGCCAGCATTCGGGCAACGAAGGGTTCTACTGGTGGATACACATACCAGGGGAATAAAGTCGTTTTAACCTCTCCTTTAGTAATCACCGGGGGTAATGAAATCAGCATCTGCATCCCTCGTCATGCCAGCCATCAATTTCAGTTGCTTATGTCCTGACTAAAAATAAGATGTGATACCCAGGGTGACGATGTCGCTCATACGTCTTAGTTTCAGCTTGTACATAATGTTGAATTTCTGAATCTTTAATGTTTGTTGCGAAATATTGAGCGTCGACGTGATATTGCTTTCATTTTTATTTTTCAGAATCAGTTGCATAATTTTGAACTGATTATGTGAAAAACATAATTGTGAATTCTTATGGGGCAAGTGTTTACCATAAGTAATCTCAAGAAGATTTTTGATACTTTCTTTGCGGCTGACAAAATAAATAGGCGCTTTAGCTTTTAGTTTACTGATGTGATAAGGTGCCAAAACAATAATTCTCTCGGCATCTAATTTCTCCAGAAATTTAATCGCTTCTTCATCAAGGATATGATTGTGATAGGTATCAATGATAACCTTGAAGGGTTTATTGCCTACTTTTTTGATCTCTGACAGGGAATTGATTTTTATCATTTCGTGATTATCTTTCAACTGCCAAAAGCCCTGTAAAAGAAAAGAATCTTTCGTCATGAGAAAAATCATAACTTGCTCCTTAGCCGTTATCGTTTCGAACATGTCATCCTTTTCATTATTTACATCCTTGTCCGAATCGTTGTTCAATATAGTAAACGCCTATAAGAACTTTGCCCTTCGTGAACTAATACGTCTATTAACACTAATCAATGCTTCAGATTTATCCATCACACACTCCATATATTGATCCTAAGTAAAATTCCTGGTTGTTATCAGTTTGTAAACGGCAAACAAAAACTTAACGTTTACGGATTACTGCCCAAGAATAAGTTATCAATAACCAGTTTGTGATCTCTGAAGAATATTACTAAAGTTAAAATGTAATCCGATTTAAATATCGAGTCTCCTTGTTTCGACTTAAGCTGGCAATTGGATTGCCAGCTTTCTTTTAACGCATTGAAATTACCTGAGTAAATAACTCATTCATGTCTTCAGGTTTTTATATAGCGTCTGGAGACACGGATATTTATGCAATGTAATCAACGCCAGTTGCAAAAAATGAACCCGGATTACTTATTTAACCGCCCATAGCATCAACGCTTACGGAACTCTTTGTTCACTTTCCCACAGCACTTTTAAAACATTAAACCTGACTACGGAAAATATCAGCCATGATAATGTTTGAAATGGCTAATTTGCCATGGAATGAAAAAAATTAGATGAAATTCAGTAGGTTGAAATAATCATCAGCAGGTAATTATTTCAATGATAGTGCGCAATTGATCTACAACGCTGTGTAGCGGAGAGAGTATTAATCGGATCATAGTCACATCAAGTGACTATGATCCGGGTGACAACAGGAATAATTATTGCTGCTTAACGAACAAACTGGCGAAGCTGAACAGGCTGGCGGCGCTAAATATCAGTTCAATACCCACCAGTGTGGAAACCAAAGTTACAGACACCATCGGCGTTGCACCAAGGAATATCCATGCAATGACGATATCCAGCACACCAATAACGAGCTGTAGCCAGCTGCCTTTCATTGAACGCTGACGATACCAACTCATCAGGCGAATAACCCCTGCAACACAGAACAAACCGGCAATAAATGCCGCAATGGCAAAAATGCCCAGCTCCGGTGCGCGGATGAAGAAATAGCCGATCAATAAATAGGCGACTGCGACGAGGAAACCGGATAATACCGGCCAGAAATTATGACTGCGGTTGCTGAATAATCCAACAATAAGCGCAACGCCCGAGCAGATTAATAATGCACCCACTACCGTGCTTAAAATATCGCCAGAGACGAACGGGAAACTGATACACAGCAACCCGACGATAAACAGCAACACGGCAATAAACTGGATTGCTCTGCGATGCTTTTTCAGCATCTCCAGATCAAACTTCAAAATTGTTGCCTTATCTATATATAACATAGAACCACCCTATAAAATTAAGAAGAAAATCCCCTGCTATCAATCTATGCCAAAAACGCGTCTAAGAATGCAGTCGATTTAATAAAAATTTCCTAATTACAGTATCTAATGCATCTGTAACTCATTGTATTGAAATAAAAATATCTGATTTTGATATTTTCCATCAACATGACATATACAGAAAACCAGGTTATAACCTCAGTGTCGAAATTGATTCGTGACGGCTCTTTCACTTTATAGTTGAGGATATTACGATGAAAAAAGTATTAGGCGTTATTCTTGGTGGTCTGCTTCTTCTGCCAGTTGTGAGCAATGCAGCGGATGCGCAAAAAGCAGCCGATAACAAAAAACCGGTCAACTCCTGGACCTGTGAAGATTTCTTGGCTGTGGACGAATCCTTCCAGCCAACTGCAGTTGGTTTTGCTGAAGCGCTGAACAACAAAGATAAACCAGAAGATGCGGTTTTAGATGTTCAGGGTATTGCAACCGTAACCCCAGCTATCGTTCAGGCTTGTACTCAGGATAAACAAGCCAACTTTAAAGATAAAGTTAAAGGCGAGTGGGACAAAATTAAGAAAGATATGTAATTCCGGGAATGCGTTACATCGTACTTCCTTGCATATTGAACAGGCCGGAATATCTTCTTTAAAAGCAGCTATTCCTCCTGTTCATATATAATCTCTATATTGAATGGGTTACAAAATGAATATTTCATCTCTCCGTAAAGCGTTTATTTTTATGGGCGCTGTAGCGGCTTTGTCACTGGTGAACGCACAATCTGCGCTGGCAGCCAATGAATCCGCTAAAGATATGACCTGCCAGGAATTTATTGATCTGAATCCAAAAGCAATGACACCGGTTGCATGGTGGATGCTGCATGAAGAGACAGTATATAAAGGTGGCGATACCGTTACTTTAAATGAAACCGATCTCACTCAAATTCCTAAAGTGATCGAATACTGCAAGAAAAACCCGCAGAAAAATTTGTATACCTTCAAAAATCAAGCATCTAATGACTTGCCGAATTAATGAGGTACAAGTAAAAAGGAGTAGCAAGTTGAGCCATCTTGCTGCTCCTTTTTGCTTTTTTATATGACAGCAGAATTTATTATACGTCTTATACTCGCAGCAATTGCCTGTGGCGCTATTGGCATGGAAAGGCAAATGCGCGGCAAAGGAGCAGGGTTACGCACACATGTATTAATTGGCATGGGAAGCGCCCTGTTTATGATTGTTTCGAAATATGGTTTTGCTGACGTGCTGTCTTTAAATCACGTCGGACTGGACCCCAGCCGTATTGCTGCTCAGGTGGTGACGGGCGTCGGGTTTATCGGCGCAGGTAACATTCTCGTTCGTAACCAAAATATTGTAGGTCTGACGACGGCAGCGGATATCTGGGTGACCGCCGCCATTGGTATGGTTATTGGTAGCGGTATGTACGAACTGGGCATTTATGGTTCAGTGATGACCTTGCTGGTGCTGGAAGTCTTCCATCAATTAACCTTCCGCCTGATGAACAAAAATTACCATTTACAGCTGACATTAGTGAACGGTAATACGGTATCAATGCTCGACTGGTTTAAGCAGCAAAAAATAAAAACTGATTTAGTTTCGTTGCAGGAAAATGAAGATCATGAAGTGGTCGCCATTGATATCCAGCTTCATGCCACAACGTCGATAGAAGACCTGTTGCGATTATTAAAAGGTATGGCAGGGGTGAAAGGCGTTTCAATTAGCTAATCTTTATAGTTATTTATTCACAGGAGTACCAGAGCGGTACTCCTGTTGGTTTTAATGATCGAGGACGATCAGGGGTGAATGGCTGGCAGGATCTTTAAGTACGGTAATATCCGCGCCGTAAAGCATGGTCAGCGCCTGCTGTGTCAATACGTCCTGTGGTTTACCATTTGCGATAACCTTTCCTTTTTGCATTAATACAACACGGTCTGCATAACGCGCGGCAAGATTTAGATCGTGCAATACGCAGCAAACATTGAACTGCCGTTCGTGAACTAGCTGGCGTAATAAACGAAACAAGTGCTGCTGATGGTGAATATCCAGCGCCGAAGTTGGTTCATCAAGAAATAACCATTTCGGTGAGGGAGTAGGTTCCCAGAGTTGCACCAGCAGGCGCGCTAATTGCACGCGCTGTTGTTCACCACCGGATAATTGCCGATAGTCACGGTTTGCTAACGCCTGACAGTCACATAACGCCATTATTTGTGCTGTTTCATTATCCTGATTACCAGTGCGATGCGGATGCCGCCCCATCTGGATAACTTCTTGTACGCTGAATGGAAACGCCATGTGGCTATTTTGACGCATCACGGCCCGGTGTTTCGCCAGTTCAGTAATCGACCATTCATTTAATGGCTTATTAAACAACCGACATTCGCCGCTATCAGGTTGAAGATAGCCGGTTAACTGGCGAAGCAGCGTAGATTTTCCCGCACCATTAGGGCCGAGAATGGCAACAATTTCCCCACCGGGAAAAGTCAGCGAGACATTGTCAGTCAGACGCCGCCCCTGAAGGCTATAAACCAGATTCTGGGCGCTGATCATGTGATCCTCCGGTTGCGCAGAATCAACCACATAAAATAAGGACCGCCAAGCAGGCTGGTTAATAATCCCACGGGCATTTCTGCTGGCTGTACCAGCGTGCGGGCAAGCGTGTCTGCCATCAGCAATAAACAGGCTCCGGCGAGGGCGGAGCAAGGGATTAGCCAGCGGTGATTTGCCCCGGTAGTCATACGAATCAGATGCGGGATCACCAGGCCAATAAAGCCGATAATGCCGCTTACCGATACGGCGGCACCAACGAGCAGTGAGCTAATCAACAGTAATTGTTGGCGTTTACGCTTTACGTTCACGCCGAGGTAATGGGCTTCTTCATCACCAAGTTGCAGCAAATTCAGCGTTCCGGCGAGACACGTTGTTGCCATAATGGCGGGCAGAATGAAGGAACTGGCAACCAATAACGTTGGCCATTGCGCCTGACCGAGATTGCCCATCATCCACAACGTGAGTTGTCGTAGCTGTTGCTCATCGCCGATATAGCTCAGGATGCCGATCGCTGCGCCGCACAGGGCATTGATGGCGATACCGGCGAGTAACAATTGCATCATGCTGCCATCGCGATGGCGCTGCGTGATGAGAAAAATGATGGTACAGACCACTAAACTTCCGGCGATGGCAAACACCATTTGCTCATAGAGCACCAGCACCACTGGGAAGGAGAAGGGCAGCACAATAGCAACGCCAACCATTAATGCAGAACCGCTACTGACGCCAAGTAATCCTGGGTCAGCCATTGGGTTGCGAAAAAGCCCCTGCATAATTACCCCGGCGGTTGCCAACGCTGCACCTACCAGCACCGCCAGCAAAACCCGTGGTAGACGAATATTGAGCCAGATATCACGGTATTCCTCATCAAAAAGAGCATCAAAACTGATCCTTAACGCTCCCTGACTGGCACCGAACAGCACCAGAGCTAGCAATAATAGTGATAGCCCCATAAAGACCCTGGCGGAAGAGAGTGAATCCTTGAGCACGCAAAACTCCGTTACGACATTACGGCGCGGACATGCCGCGCCGGGGTATCACGCCGGTTTCAGGTCCGGTTCAATCAGACTGTAGACCTGCTGGTTAAGTGCTGGCGCATTTGCCAGTTCATGGATATGTGCGGCGACATCGGCACGGTGAACAAAACCATGACACTCCTGATTTTGTATCCGTTGTGCTTTGCCCGTTGCCGCCCCATCAAGCAGACCGCCAGGGCGGAGAATGGCGTAATCAAGCTGGCTGGTTTGCAACCAGCTTTCCGCCAGCGTTTTTTCCCGTACCGCCTGACCAAACGCAGCCTTTGCCCGCTCCGATAAAAACGGCCAGCTATCGCCACATCCCAAAGAGGTCACCAGAATCATGCGACTGATGCCGGCCTTTTCGGCCTCATCAATCACTGTTCTGTGTGCCAGATAATCCTGAGTTCCGCCCATTGTTGAGATGATAAGCGCATCCTGGCCAGCTGCGCGGCAAGCAGCCGCGACTACGCTGGCATCACAGGCGTCGCCTGTAAAAACCTGTACGCCTTGTTGCGCCAGTTTCGTGGCGGCATCAGCATGACGAACGACAGCAACGACCGGACGTTGTTCCGCCAGCGCCAGTTCAAGCGTTCTGGCACCCACACCTTTTCCGCCTGCGCCAAAGAGTAGCCACGGCGTCATCAGGCGTGTTCCTTTAACGATGCTGCCAGAGCATGGAAGGCGCTGACTTGTTCGCTCAGGAGCTGACGATGGTCATCCCTGCCGAGGAAGATTTTCAGCATTGCGCTGCCTTCTTTGTTGAAAAAGAGAATGGATGCGGTGTCCATGCCCATAAATTTACGTTCGATCAAGGCAATATGTGTGCAGTTTTCTGCTTTGATATGCCCGGACATGCCGTGCTTTCCGCGTAGGTTGAAATAGCCGTGGCGGTGGAAACCCGAAGGCAGTTCGCCGCTAAATTCGAGGATAACATCGGCAGTATGTACTAACGTGGTGACGTTGCCCCATTCGCAGACGGTATCCCAGACAGTATCGAATTTATCGCCTGACACTATGGTTGAGGAGGGCAGGTTTTTCACTACTTCCAGCAGTGTGGTGTTGTATTGTTCGGCTACCACCTCCAGCGTACCGTCCGGCTCCGTTTTCAAAAATTCTTGTAACGAGACATGGCTCATAAATCACTCCTGTTATGGTTTTTCACGCACAATCGCTGGCGCATTTAGTACCTGAATTAGTTCATTAAGAGACTGCAAAATATTGCTTGCCCAGAAACGACCTTCATTAGTCAGCCGCAGGCAAGTTGACGCATCGCGGCTTAAGCCTTTTTGGTGCCATTGAGCCAGTAACGGCGCGAGTTTTTCGGCATGTGGCGTAAGTTCATCCAGCGGTACACGCGCTGTTTCAACACCTGACTGCAAGGTATGACGCCATTGCGCATTACGTTCGGCGTTACGCATGATCATCATCAGCGGTTTTTTGCCTGCCGCGACGGATTCATGCCAGGTCTGAAGATTGCGTTCGTTCATCCAGGAGTAACCATTAATCGAACCGCCGGCTCCGGAACCAAAGGCCAGACAATCGGCACCTTGTTTAATCAGCAGGTTATAGAGATTGCGTTCGCGTGTGGTACGGCCCCAGTGGCTGTTACTGATGCAGCGCCAACCGGCATCGTCCATAAAATCACACCCTTGCAGATAAAGATCGCGACGTTCTGCCGGAGAGGGCACGGTAGTACGCCCATTTTCCACGGCTTTGCCCAGCGGTGTATTGGGCAGGACATTGAGCGCATAGAGATCGACGCCGTCGAGACCGATATCGCGGGCAATAGCCAGATCTTCTCCCCAGGTTTGCGCATCCTGACCCGGCAGGCCAAACAGCAGGTCACAGACCACCGCAGCACGGTCACGTTTGACCAGGCTTTCCATAAACGCAATGGCGGTTGGGCCATCCGAGGTGCGGGCCATTTTCTTGCGGATTTTGCTGTTAAACGACTGGATACCAATTGAGAAGCGGTTTGCTCCTGCATCAAGACAAGCATCGATTCGCTCAGCGTCAAAATTCAGTACCCGGCCTTCGATAGTGATTTCACAATCAGGGGCCAGTGGCAGCTTTTCTCGTAATATATTGATAATTCTGGCTAAATCGTGTGCAGAAAGCGCGGAAGGCGTGCCGCCACCGAAATAGACCGCGTGGATGGGGGCAGACTGATGCAATACGCTGTCCGCTTCCATTTCTATTTCACGAATCAGGGCGTCGGTATAATGAGCACACGCATCTTCATTAAAACGGTTCTGATAAAAACCACAAAACGTGCAGTGTGTTGCACAAAAAGGAATGTGTAGATAAACCAGTCGCTTACGTGGTGATACCGTTTGATTGAGCATCTCTTGCCAGGTCTGTGCCAGTTGCTCTTTGGCAACCGGAATGGCCCCACGAAACGGCATCATGGCGCGCCTGTCTTTAAATGGCTGATCACCGTCTAAAGCAAAATGTGGCGTGAGATCCAGGGTGTTATTTGCGTTCATTCGTCTGATTTAAATCCATTTATTGCGGCCAAAGCTGCTGGTGTAAAGACTCAACGACATCAGCAATACGCGGACCCATTCCCAGAATCAGGTTTTGATCAACGGTGATAATGCGCTGGTTTTTCCATGCGGCAGTGTGGGTAATTCCGGCAATAGAACGTAGCCGATTAATATCGCCATCGACCATTTGTGAGGTTACGACAATCACTTCTGGATTGGCCGCAATCAGTGATTCTGCACTGTAGCTTTTGTACTGCTGGTAGGTTGCGACGTTTTCTGCTCCGGCAAGCGAAAGAATGGCGTCCGCGACGCTGCCTTTACCGGCAACCTGTGGCGCACTTCCGCCTGCGGAGAGAATAAACATGGCTTTAACCGGGGCTTTTTTGGCCGCCACGTTTTGCTGTACTCGCTCCAGGCGTTGGTTGATCTGTGTCACCAGCGCCTCGCCTTGTTCAGGAACCTGTAGCGTTTTTGCCAGTTGGCGAATGTTGGCGTACATCTGCTCAAGGGTGGCAGGCACACGCGGCAGGGTGACGACGTTGACTTTCTGCGCTCGTAATTGGTCGAGCACAATTTGTGGCCCGGCATCCTGCCAGGTAATTACGCTATCCGGGCGAAGTGACAAAATGCCTTCGCTGCTGAGTTGTTTCCAGTAGCCAATATGCGGCAGTTTGGCGGTTTCTGGTGGATAAGATGTCGTTTCATCGACACCAACCACGCGTTCGCCAGCGCCCATCGCGTAGATTAGCTCCGTCAGCGATCCTCCTGCGACCACGATACGTTCGGCAGCCGTTACGCTAAAAGCCCAGCTAAGAGCCAGTACTGCCGTAAACAATTTTTTTCGTTTTACCGCGGTCTTCGCGGCAGAGGCCACGGCTGAAATACATAACGTCAGTGGGGAAAAAAGAAACGGCCTGGTGATGATCCTTGGCATAATATGAGAACTCTTATCAAGTTGAGAATGATCATGATTATCATTTGAGTTATATATGAAATACAACCGTCGATTCAATACGCACGGCGTTACAAGCGTATTTATTTTTGATTTTTATCAAGATGCTTCGTCAGCTAACGTTCTTGTTACCGACTAAATTTCAGCGCGGGAAAAAGCTGAGAACCCAGAGATATCGAGGCTTGCAGAGCAAAGCGAAGAGGAAATTATCACTGTTAACGACAAAGTTTAGTGATGAGGTCATGGGTGAATAACCATAAAAATAAAGTGGTTTTCAGGGCGCGGGATAGGTTTCATAACCCCCTGTTTATTGTGTTAATGGCGGTTAAAAAAAGCTTGATCATAAAAAATTGATCGATAATAATTCTCATTATCACGTTTGCGCTTAACAAAACACGACCATATGGATAACAAAACCATAGCATTTGCAAGGGATAACGCACAGCGCTCTTCACTCCTGATGGGGCATATCGTTTTGCCTGACAAAGAGGGCGTGCTTTTGCGTATTTGCCGAGATACCAGGCAATTTCATGGGATATAAACGCCTGTAAACTCACCCGGCGAATATTATCGCTCTGAATTTTAAATAAATTTATTTTTCGCCAGCCACCCCGGTATTAACCCAGGCAGCCAGCATTTTTTATTTTCCTCATGGAGAATCGCTATGTCACGTCCGCAATTTACCTCGTTGCGTTTGAGTTTGTTGGCTTTGGCTGTTTCTGCCACCTTGCCAACGTTTGCTTTTGCTACTGAAACCATGACCGTTACGGCAACGGGGAATGCCCGTAGTTCCTTCGAAGCGCCTATGATGGTCAGCGTCATCGACACTTCCGCTCCTGAAAATCAAACGGCTACTTCAGCCTCCGATCTGCTGCGTCATGTTCCTGGAATTACTCTTGATGGTACCGGACGAACCAACGGCCAGGATGTAAATATGCGTGGCTATGATCATCGCGGCGTGCTGGTTCTTGTCGATGGTGTTCGCCAGGGAACGGATACCGGACACCTGAATGGCACTTTTCTCGATCCAGCGCTGATCAAGCGTGTTGAGATTGTTCGCGGACCTTCAGCATTACTGTATGGCAGTGGTGCGCTGGGTGGAGTGATCTCCTACGATACGGTCGATGCAAAAGATTTATTGCAGGAAGGACAAAGCAGTGGTTTTCGTGTCTTTGGTACTGGCGGCACGGGGGACCATAGCCTGGGATTAGGCGCGAGCGCGTTTGGGCGAACTGAAAATCTGGATGGTATTGTGGCCTGGTCCAGTCGCGATCGGGGTGATTTACGCCAGAGCAATGGTGAAACCGCGCCGAATGACGAGTCCATTAATAACATGCTGGCGAAAGGGACCTGGCAAATTGATTCAGCCCAGTCTCTGAGCGGTTTAGTGCGTTACTACAACAACGACGCGCGTGAACCAAAAAATCCGCAGACCGTTGAAGCTTCTGATAGCAGCAACCCGATGGTTGATCGTTCAACAATTCAACGCGATGCGCAGCTTTCTTATAAACTCGCCCCGCAGGGCAACGACTGGTTAAATGCAGATGCAAAAATTTACTGGTCGGAAGTCCGTATTAATGCGCAAAACACGGGGAGTTCCGGCGAGTATCGTGAACAGATAACAAAAGGAGCCAGGCTGGAGAACCGTTCCACTCTATTTGCCGACAGTTTCGCTTCTCACTTACTGACATATGGCGGTGAGTATTATCGTCAGGAACAACATCCGGGCGGCGCGACGACGGGCTTCCCGCAAGCAAAAATCGATTTTAGCTCCGGCTGGCTACAGGATGAGATCACCTTACGAGATCTGCCGATTACTCTGCTTGGCGGAACCCGCTATGACAGTTATCGCGGTAGCAGCGACGGCTACAAAGATGTTGATGCCGACAAATGGTCATCTCGCGCGGGGATGACTATCAACCCGACTAACTGGCTGATGTTATTTGGCTCATATGCCCAGGCATTCCGCGCCCCGACGATGGGCGAAATGTATAACGATTCTAAGCACTTCTCGATTGGTCGCTTCTATACCAACTATTGGGTGCCAAACCCGAACTTACGTCCGGAAACTAACGAAACTCAGGAGTACGGTTTTGGGCTGCGTTTTGATGACCTGATGTTGTCCAATGATGCCCTGGAATTTAAAGCCAGCTACTTTGATACCAAAGCGAAGGATTACATCTCCACGACCGTCGATTTCGCGGCGGCGACAACTATGTCGTATAACGTCCCGAACGCCAAAATCTGGGGCTGGGATGTGATGACGAAATATACCACTGATCTGTTTAGCCTTGATGTGGCCTATAACCGTACCCGCGGCAAAGACACCGATACCGGCGAATATATCTCCAGTATTAACCCGGATACCGTTACCAGCACCCTGAATATTCCGATCGCTCACAGTGGCTTCTCTGTTGGGTGGGTTGGTACGTTTGCCGATCGCTCAACACATATCAGCAGCAGTTACAGCAAACAACCAGGCTATGGCGTGAATGATTTCTACGTCAGTTATCAAGGACAACAGGCGCTCAAAGGTATGACCACTACTTTGGTGTTGGGTAACGCTTTCGACAAAGAGTACTGGTCGCCACAAGGCATCCCACAGGATGGTCGTAATGGAAAAATTTTCGTGAGTTATCAATGGTAATCATCTGCCCCGATATTTCGGGGCATTTATCTGGAAGGAAGAGAGACAATGAACCACTACACACGCTGGCTTGAGTTAAAAGAACAAAATCCCGGAAAGTACGCGCGTGACATCGCAGGTTTAATGAATATTAGCGAAGCAGAACTGGCATTTGCACGCGTCACGCACGATGCGTGGCGGATGCGCGGCGATATCCGTGACATTCTGGCGGCGCTCGAAAGTGTTGGCGAGACCAAATGTATTTGTCGTAATGAATATGCAGTCCATGAGCAAGTTGGTGCGTTCACAAACCAGCATTTGAACGGACATGCCGGATTGATCCTCAATCCACGCGCGCTGGATTTGCGTCTGTTTCTCAATCAATGGGCCAGTGTTTTTCACATTAAAGAAAATACGACTCGTAGCGAACGCCAGAGTATTCAGTTCTTTGATCATCAGGGCGATGCATTACTAAAAGTTTATGCCACCGACAATACCGATATGGCGGCATGGAGTGAGCTTCTGGCACGGTTTATCGCCGATGAGAATACGCCGCTTGAGTTAAAAGCCGGTGATGCGCCAGTCGTTCAAATGCGAGCCGATGCCAGTGTGGTTGAGCAAGAGTGGCGGGCGATGACCGACGTTCATCAGTTTTTTACGTTGCTCAAGCGCCACAACCTGACGCGCCAACAGGCGTTCAATCTGGTGGCAGACGATTTGGCCTGCAAAGTATCCAACAGTGCGTTGGCGCAAATTCTTGAATCTGCACAGCAGGATGGCAATGAAATCATGGTGTTTGTTGGCAACCGTGGCTGCGTACAGATTTTCACTGGCGTGGTAGAAAAAGTGGTGCCAATGAAAGGTTGGCTGAATATTTTTAACCCGACGTTTACTCTTCATCTATTAGAAGAGAGCATTGCTGAAACCTGGGTAACCCGTAAACCTGCTAGTGACGGTTATGTGACCAGTCTGGAATTGTTTGCCCATGATGGTACGCAGATAGCGCAACTTTATGGTCAACGTACAGAAGGCGAACAGGAGCAAGCGCAATGGCGTAAGCAAATTGCTTCGCTGATACCGGAAGGCGTTACTGCATAACGTATAATTAACGGGAGGTCTGGCTATTTATTGCTGGGCCTCTTTATATTAATCAATCGATCACACCAGATAATCAATATGCTGATGGCGTACCAACTCATTGATCCGCTTAAGATTGAGGATCATCATGATATTGTGTTTATGGCAGTAGAACGTTTTTAGCGATATTTTCAGTTTCTCCAGAATATCTTCCGTTGTCATTTGATTCGCAATGCAGCTCAGAACCTGATGCTGCTTGCGCGAAAGGGACACATCCGCTTCAGGCACAGAGCAGTAACTGCCATTGATGAGTGCGACAAAGTCGATGATGGTGATAGTTCGCGGAACAAAGGTCACCGGTACTTTCCCCAGGCAGCGTTTAATATTAAAGGGGGAGAAAATAATCACATGGACAGGTTTTAATCGTTCAATTTGAGTGAGCAAATTAGAATGAAATACATTATTCATTAATGTATCAATAATGACGAAGGCATGCTGATGCAACATTACGTCGATCTCTTCTTCGTTCTGTATATGAACGACATTACCTTTACTCAGAATGTTTTTCATCGCAGTGAAGAACATCGTATCCCTGGTAATTATAAGAAACATAACCGACTCCTGGTGCGGACATTAACTTTATAATCAGTTTGCCAAAGGTAATTAACAGGACAGGGCTTATAATAATAGTTAGCTGGCTGTGTATTAATTTGATGTAATGCATGATGCAGATGCTGAGAAAGCATCTGCATCTCTCGGTGGTGTTATTTGACCAGCTCAGGTGTTACCTGACTCACCGCATTGGTGTAGTAAGGCGCGCCCCAGCCCGGTTCCGGCCAGAATGCACCATAGCCGTAATCCCACAGGTTATAGGTGGTATTAACCACTTCTCTCAAATGCCACACCTGGATGCCCTGCATATTCACTTCGAGGAAGTTATACGGGACTTTATTGATAAAGCCAGGTTGTTCACCCTGAATGGTACCGAGGATGGTAACAAAGTGATTACGATAGTTCACTGGATCAAGGAAGCCGCTTTGTCTGGCGAGCAGTCGGCCCTGATAGTTGGCTTCAATATCAGGCTTCGCATAGCTATCCAACGGTAATACAGCGATTTCTAACAACGTATCCGTTTTGCCATTGATAACGTTGATAACCTTCCCACCAAAGCGCGCTTGTTGACCAACATATAACCCCGGCTGGTTATGAACAGCAACAAAACTTTTTTGAATATCAGGTTGGTTATTGCCTTTGATATTTTGCGGAATTGAACTACATGCGGCAAGCAAAAATGAAAGGCTGAGGATGAGTGCACCTTTTGTCATGTTCATGTTACTATCCTTATCAACAAATATTAAAACCATAATAGATATTTCTTTATAGTTTTCATCTGATTCTGAGGCGATATGCCTGATAGTAACGTAAACCTGTCTGATGTTTATATCCCTTCTGTTTAGTTTAATTCTGTTAATTTTGGGGCGTGACATGAGTATCCATCGCCCCATAAAATAGCCTTTTTTTAAAGGTACATAAAATCTATTTTTATTCAATGCTTATAAAGCGCTAATAATCAATATTATGGTATTATATTCTGATAATGATTTGATAAGCGAATTCTTTTGCCGGATGGTATTTCTATTTCCACCCCATAATTTATAGTTTTTTCATCAGGTAGCGATCTCTTTAAATAAGGCGTGCGTGACATTTTTTTTGGGTTAAGTGTCTCGTATTGAAATACTTCGAATTGATATTCAGACATTTCTGCCCATGTTTGAATTTTATTGTATCGGGAGAGTGTCGTAAAGGCTTTAACTTGCTTATAACATTGTTTTTGGAATTCTTGCTGATATTTTAATATGTCATTGTATGAAAGATTGGTTATCCTGGCCTCTAAGAATTTAATTATTGTCGAAGCAATTTCCGCTTTTGCTCGTAAAAAGTTGTCATTAATGGTTAATAATGTTGAAAATAAACCTTCGATTTGTTTGTCAAGATATTGTTCGTCTTTATATAATTTTGGGGTAGGGTGTTCTTTATGTGAAAAAATAGTGTCACCTAAATTTGCGTCAGTGAAATTTATATTAAGTAGATCTTCGAAATAAAACCTTGACAAGGTTAGAACGAACCCGGACAGGTTCTGTCCTGTCATATTGAAATCAATAAAGTTGGTTCCGGCAAAGACTTTCATCCTGTTTTTATTTTCACTGTGTTCAATATATAACTTCGTCATTTTTTGATACAGGCTTTGAATATCTTTTATATTAGTCGGTAAGTCAGCTCGTTGTTCAGCATTAAAATTAGTATCTGAAAACATGGTTTGGACACTGAATCTTACTGGTATTCCCTCTTCTACGCTAATTTTAGTTATGATTGCCTTGTCGGGTTTAGGATTAGCGACAACAATGATTCGACATTCAGAATTTTTATTCTTTTCGTATCTAATGTTATTAATCTGATTAAGTATTGATTGTGTCTGTTGCGTAAGTGGTGTCGAACTTATCGTTTCAATGTTATTAATAAGACTTACAAGTTGAGCCACAATTTTTGAGTAGTCTGCATTTGTATATGTAGTGTTCGTGTGGCACGCATTAATTTGTTGAAGTTGGTGTTGCGCTAAATCATATTGATCAGAGGTATATCCTTCTCCAGAGAATGTGGAATTAATGGGTTGTTGTTCTTCCCAATTATCGCAAGGCCACTTCGGTGTATCTGGCGTTTTAGCATTATCGGTATTTGTTGTGCAGTTATAAATATCGCCGTGATATGTATTTATTATACCTGGGGTAAAGTCAATTGACATAAAATTCCTTATTCATCATTTGTTTTATGCTAAGATGTTTAAATTGGATAATTAGAACAGGAATGGATTTTCTTCTACACACAATAAATGTAATGCGTTATCTCTTCCTGATATAATTACCTTTGATTTCCCTTTTATCTCCACCCGGTAATATTTGTGTATAAAAAAAGGGCAGTGATAGTATCGTAAAGGAAAACGTTAACAACTATCAAAAAGCGCTCATTTTAAAAAGTTATGATGTTCACCGATAGTGTGTGAAGTGATATTTTTGTGATGTTTTAGATGTGTAATAATGAACCAGGTTAAAGTGTATTTAAAAATGTGTTGTATTGGCGACTGAAATCTGCCCTTTAAAAGGGGGATAGCACTGAAACAAAGAGACATTGCTTCTCCGATAAAATGTCAGAGAAGCATGATTGCGTGGTGATTGTCGATTGATGACTTACTGACGGATCCGTCATCATTCTCAAAGCATTAGTTAAGTTATTTGTGATTTTTAAGGATTATCCTATCTATGATTTTCTACTCAGAAGGATAAGGCACTCACAATGCTCCTTATAGTTTACTGCTGGCATCTATTTAAAATAGCATTTGAGTCAAATAGCCCATCAAGATAGCCATACCTAAGATAACCGTCAGGAATGCAGCTATCATCGGCATTCTGAACATTGATTTAAGTAATATCACTTCCGTCAGGCTTGCTCCGGCACTGCCGATGATTAATGCCATTAATGCTCCCAGCCCCATTCCTTTTGTCATCAGAACAGATGCCAGAGGGATAACCGCCTCTGCCCGGATATACAGCGGAATTCCGACAACGGCGCTCAATGGGATGGCGAAGGGATTATCTGCCCCTGCATGAGCGGCAATCCACTCTGAGGGAATAAAGCCATAAATAAAAGAGCCTATTAATACCCCTAACAAAAGATATGGCAGTACATCTTTAAACTGTTGCAACGCATCTTTGGTGGCTAGTTTTATGGGATTAATACTTACCACAGCTTTGGTACTGCAACAGTTTACTACAGGTTTCTCAATGGCTTTAGCCGCTGGACTACAGCAACTCACTTTTATTGGCGTATATGTCGTCCCCGGCGAAGTTTTGGCTGGAGCACAACAATTTGCTGATGAGCTTTTACTGGCAATGATATGACGTTCAAATCCCAGGGAATCCAGGATAATACTGGCAAGTACGGAGACGCCGGCGGCGATAATCGCGTACAACAAGGTAACTTTCCAGCCAAAGGTCACCCACATTAACCCGACGATAATGGGATTAAGTAATGGGGAAACAAATAAAAAAGTGAGAGTCGGACCAAACCCGGCTTTCGCTGATAACAATCCACGTAACATGGGGATTGTCGAGCAACTACAGAACGGGGTAACGGCTCCCAACAGAGCAGCCAGGAGATAGCCTTTCCCTTTTCTTGCCCCCATCATCTGCTGGATTTTATGGTCTGGCACCTTTTGTCTTATCAGGCTGACACCGGCACTAATCACTATAAACAGCAAAGAAAGCTCGACGGCGAGAAACACAAACATCTCTGCGGCATCTTGCAGCATCGCAAGCCAACTACTCATACGTAACCTCATTGAATGAATCCATATTTCCAGAATAATCGAAATGAAATTCAGATCAAGATATTTCTGGTATTATCGAAATATCAACCAGACAAAGGGGGTGTCATATGCAGTTGGAAGAAGTTGCTAAAGCGCTGAAAGAGCTAGGTCACCCGACCCGTTTGTTCATATTCAAACACCTGGTCAAAGCGGGGGAACAAGGTTTGCCGGTCGGTGAGTTGCAAAAGCAGCTTGGGATCCCCGGCTCCACACTCAGTCACCATATTTCAGCACTGGTATCGGTAGGGCTGGTCAAACAAAACCGTGAGAGTCGAACGCTGATGTGTGTTTCGCAATACGCAATGCTGGAAGCGATAATTGAATTCTTACGTGAGGAGTGCTGCGTAAATAGCAAAATTGCCTGATGCGCTACGCGCTACAGATTTCATGCCATGCACGGTTTTGTAGGTCGGATAAGACGCGTTAGCGTCGCATCCGACATAAACAAAGCGCACTTTACCAACTATGGGCAGTGGATATCGCCGCTTTATTTCAAGCGTTTACCCGCTTCATCAACCACTTTCTCGCCATCTTCCTTGGTGAACGCGCCTTGTTGCGCATCTGGCAGAATTTCCAGCACGACTTCTGAAGGGCGGCACAGGCGAGTTCCCAGCGGCGTCACCACAATCGGGCGATTAATCAGAATCGGGTGCTGAAGCATAAAGTCGATTAACCGATCGTCAGTAAATTTATCTTCTGCAAGGCCCAGTTCCTCATACGGCTCGACGTTTTTACGCAGCAGCGCGCGTACGGAAATCCCCATATCGGCAATGAGTTTGACCAGTTCATCACGCGTCGGTGGGGTTTCCAGATAATAGACAATGGTCGGTTCTGTGCCGCTGTTGCGGATCATCTCCAGCGTATTTCGCGACGTGCCGCAGGCTGGGTTGTGATAAATGGTAATGTTGCTCATATCAATATCTCATTACAAAGTGAAAGAGAGACGTAGCGCCAGCGCAGCCAGCGTCACAAAAAGCACCGGCAGGGTCATGATAATCCCTGTACGGAAGTAATATCCCCAGCTGATAGTCATATTCTTCTGCGAAAGTACGTGCAGCCAGAGCAGCGTCGCCAGGCTACCAATTGGGGTAATTTTCGGCCCCAAATCGCAGCCAATCACGTTGGCATAAACCATCGCTTCTTTGATAACGCCAGATGCCGTGCTGCCATCAATGGACAACGCGCCAACCAGTACCGTCGGCATATTGTTCATAATAGAAGAGAGGAAGGCGGTGAGGAATCCGGTGCCGAGCGTCGCGGCCCACAGGCCGTTTTCCGCCAGCACGTTGAGTACGCCAGAAAGATATTCCGTTAGTCCGGCATTGCGCAGGCCATAAACCACCAGATACATGCCGAGCGAGAAGATGACAATCTGCCAGGGCGCACCGCGTAGCACCTTACCCGTATTAATTGCATGACCGCGTTTAGCGACGGCAAATAATATCAGCGCGCCCACTGCCGCAATGGCGCTGACCGGAATGCCGAGCGGTTCCAGAACGAAAAATCCCACCAGCAGAAGCAGTAAAACAACCCAGCCAGTTTTGAACGTAGCAGGATCTTTAATCGCTTCTGCGGGAGATTTCAGCAGCGCCATGTCGTAGTTCTGCGGAATATCTTTGCGGAAATAGAGATGCAACATCACCAGCGTGGCAACAATCGCGGCGATATCCACCGGCACCATCACCAAGGCATATTCGCGAAAGCCGAGGCCAAAGAAATCTGCGGAAACGATATTCACCAGGTTGGAGACAATAAGCGGCAGGCTGGCGGTATCGGCAATGAACCCGGCCGCCATCACGAACGCAAGCGTCGTGCCTTTACTGAACCCTAAAGCCAGCAGCATGGCGATGACAATCGGTGTCAAAATAAGCGCCGCGCCATCATTGGCAAACAGAGCTGCAACGGCAGCACCGAGCAGGACAATCCAGGTAAACAGCAAGCGACCGCGTCCATTGCCCCAGCGTGAGACGTGCAGCGCCGCCCATTCAAAAAAGCCGGACTCATCCAGCAGCAGGCTGATGATAATGACGGCAATAAACGCCGCCGTCGCGTTCCAGACGATATTCCACACCACCGGAATATCACCCGGATGAACCACGCCCGTAAGCAACGCCAGTACCGCGCCGAGCGTTGCACTCCAGCCGATGCCTAAACCTTTCGGCTGCCAGATAACCAATACGATGGTCAGGACAAAAATAGCGCCTGCCAGTAACATAATGCCTCCCGGATAAAACACATCTGAAAATTCATATGTGTTTAGATAAATTTTTTAACTACAAATGTTCTTACTGTCTTCGGAACAATTTTGTCGAGCCAGGTTGCGGACAATCGCCTGAACCTTTTCCTGTTCACATCGCCAGGCCTCATCAATAATTTTCGCGGCCCATGATGGAATATGCGGTGATAAGCGGTAATGAACCCACTTACCCTGCTTGCGATCCAGCAATAGCCCACTTTCACGCAGCAATGCCAGGTGGCGGGATATCTTGGGCTGCGACTGATCGAGGGCAGTACAGAGATCGCAGACGCATAATTCTCCCAGCTCGCTGAGCAGTAAAACGATGCCCAGACGGGTTTCATCAGCAAGAATTTTGAACAGTTGGATGGGTAACAGAAATGACATATTGCGCTCCTGATTGTTGCAGGTAGTGTCTCTCTTCGAAGCGGATAAGTCAAAAACATATATGACTTAACGAATGTGTAAGCGCAGAAGAAGGTAATAGGTGTGAATTTTGAGTTGGGTATTCATTTGAAAGGAGGTCTGAATCAGGACGTAAAAAAACCGACTTTGCGTCGGTTTTTTACTTTCCAGCCCTGAGTTGGTGGCTCTGGCCGGAGTGAGAATGCCCACATCTAACGGTTCAATACTATTAGCCAGTGGCTAACATTGCAAGCGTTAGCGATTTCTTCAGCTGGCGAAGGGACAGTTTGCTATACATGTTGGTGAAAGAGGATTTATATACTTTCATCGGGTCGCTGCCGTACCAGGCCTTGTCCAAATCCGGACGTAAAAAAACCGACTTCGCGTCGGTTTTTTACTTTGCAGCCCAGAGTTGGTGGCTCTGGCTGGAGTGAGAATGCCATCATCTAACGCATCAATGCTAATACCATACTGAAACTATTGCAAGGACATGCTGGTTTTATAACCTGTATGTACTGTATGATTATCCAGTTAGTTCTGAGGCATTTTCACTCTGGTAATGCGCATAAACGCTTTCAAAGTCCTGGTCAGAAGTACGGGTGGTGCCGTTAACTGATGCTCTGGTCGGAGTGAGAATGCCCACATCTAACAATGGGGCATGCGCCGTGACAGGCAGTGGATGAGTAAGCGGATGCATTCTCACTCCATCGCATGGAGAAAACGGGTGATTGATAAAGCAATCATCGTTCTTGGGGCGTTAATTGCGCTACTGGAACTGATCCGCTTCCTGCTTCAGCTTCTGAACTGATAGCGGAAACGTAGTTAAGGGCAAAGAGCACACCACTCTTTGCCCTTTAACATTTAACGCATGGTCACGAACTCTTCTGCCGCCGTCGGGTGAATGGCGACGGTATTGTCGAAGTCTTTTTTGGTCGCCCCCATCTTCAGCGCCACCGCGAAGCCCTGCAACATTTCATCCATACCAAAACCAATGCCGTGAATTCCGACAATCTTCTCTTCCGGTCCAACGCATACCAGTTTCATGCGGCACGGCTGGCGGTGAGTGGTGACGGCGGTATACATCGCGGTGAAAGAGGATTTATACACTTTCACCTGATCGTCGCCGTACTGCTCGCGCGCCTGCGGTTCCGTTAAACCAACAGTACCAATCGGCGGATGGCTGAAGACCACGGTCGGAATGTTGCTGTAATCCAGATGCTCATCAGGCTTGTTATTAAACAGGCGTTCAGAGAGACGGCGACCCGCTGCAACTGCCACCGGTGTCAGTTCCACTGCCCCCGTGTTATCGCCCACAGCGTAAATACCTTCAACGTTGGTATTTTGATATTTATCGACGACGATATAGCCTTTTTCGTTAGTTTTAACGCCAGCGGCTTCCAGGTTGATGTTGTCATTGGCAGGCTCGCGACCAATCGCCCAAATCAGGCAATCTACCGTTTCACTGCGACCATCTTCCAGCTCCAGCGTCAGGCTGCCGTCGGCATTTTTCACCACCGCTTTCGGGATGGCGTTGGTGTGCAGCTGCGGGCCTTCGGCGTTCATCACTTCGACCAGCGTTTCAGAGATCATCGGGTCGAAGCTGCGCAGCGGCGCATGTTTACGCACAAACAGATGCGTTTTCGCGCCGAGGCCGTTAATCACGCCCGCCAGCTCAACGGCGATGTAACCCGCGCCAACAACCGCCACGCGCTCTGGCAAAGCAGGAAGGGCGAAGAAGCCATCAGAATCAATACCGTATTCCACGCCCGGAATATCCGGGTGGCTCGGACGACCGCCGGTGGCGATCAGAATATGATCGGCCGTGATGGTTTCGCCGTTTACCTCCAGCGTTTTGGCATCAACGAAGCGGGCAAAGCCTTTGATTACATCAACGTTATTTTTACCGAGCACGTTTTCATAGGAAGTATGAATACGGTCGATATAGGCGGTACGGCTGGCGATCAACGTTTCCCAGTTGAATTTATTTATAGTGGTATCGAAACCATAATCCGGACCGTACATGTGGATCGCTTCACGGATTTGCGCCGCGTGCCACATCACTTTCTTCGGTACGCAGCCGACGTTCACGCAGGTGCCGCCCAGCTCTTTGGCTTCAATCAGCGCGCATTTCTGGCCGTACATAGCCGCGCGGTTGATGGAGGCGATACCGCCGCTGCCGCCGCCGATGGCGATGTAATCATAGTGTTTAGTCATGACAGAGTGTCCTTATCGTTGATTACCGCGATTGTAGCGCGAGACGTAATAGGTGCCAGCAATGGCTGCAATTACTCCGGCACGATCCAGCTTACGGTGGCGTGCCCGGTGCCTGCCGGAACCAGTTTGCTGTGCAGCCACGGCAGCACGTTATTCATCTGCTGTTCCAGCTTCCACGGCGGGTTAATCACAATCATGCCGGAAGCGGTCATGCCACGGCGATCGCTGTCTGGCAGTACCGCCAGTTCAATTTGCAGAATTTTGCGAATGCCGGTCGCTTCCAGGTCGTGGATCATGCGCTTAATTTGCTGGCGCAACACCACTGGATACCACAGTGCGTAAGTGCCAGTGGCGAAACGTTTATAGCCTTCTGCTATCCCGCTGACCACCGCCTGATAGTCGGTTTTCATTTCATACGGCGGGTCGATAAGGATTAAACCACGGCGGGAAACCGGCGGCAGTTTGGCCTTAAGCTGCTGGAAACCATCGGCTTTTTCGACGCGCGCACGATTGTCTTTCTGAAATTCAGAACGTAGCAACGGGTAATCGCTCGGGTGCAGTTCGGTCAGTTGCAGGCTGTCCTGTTCACGCAGTAACTGACGAGCAATCAACGGCGAACCGGGGTAGTAACGCAACTGACCGCTACGGTTGAAGTGTTTTACCACATTGATGTACGCCTCCAGCTCTGCAGGCAAATCGTCCTGCTGCCAGATACGGGCGATACCTTCGAGATATTCGCCGGTACGCTCGGCATGTTCGCTGCCTAACTGATAACGCCCGGCCCCTGCGTGGGTATCGAGATAGAGAAACGGTTTATCTTTCTCTTTCAGCGACTCGATGATCAGGCTCTGAACGGTATGTTTAAGGACGTCGGCGTGGTTGCCAGCGTGAAAGCTGTGGCGATAACTGAGCATGGGTAAAGGTGTTCCGGTAAGTAAAAATCGGCCCGTATTCGGGGCGCACAAAAGCCTATCAGGACAGTATACCGAAAAGAGGCCGCCGCCGCGAAAGCGTAACGTTTCTCATTGAAATTCACTACACTTAACCCCATGCTACAAACATTATGTAAAGCGCCTGTTGAGCGCTTCCTTAACCTCTTTAACCAGGACTGCGCTAATGACGAATCCGTTACTGACTCCCTTTGAATTGCCTCCGTTTTCTAAAATTCTCCCGGAACATGTCGTTCCAGCCGTGACTAAGGCGCTGAACGACTGCCGCGAAAATGTGGAGCGCGTAGTAGCGCAAGGGGCACCGTACACCTGGGAAAATCTCTGCCAGCCGTTGGCGGAAGTGGACGATGTGCTGGGGCGTATCTTCTCCCCGGTCAGCCACCTGAACTCGGTGAAAAATAGCCCGGAACTGCGTGAAGCGTACGAACAAACCCTGCCGCTGCTGTCAGAATACAGCACCTGGGTAGGACAACATGAAGGGCTGTATAAAGCATATCGCGACCTGCGCGATGGCGATCATTACGCCACGCTGAACACGGCGCAGAAGAAAGCGGTTGATAACGCACTGCGCGACTTTGAACTCTCTGGCATCGGTCTGCCGAAAGAGAAACAGCAGCGTTATGGTGAGATTGCCACTCGTCTTTCCGAGCTGGGCAACCAGTACAGCAACAACGTCCTCGATGCGACAATGGGCTGGACCAAACTCGTTACCGACGAAGCGGAGCTGGCGGGGATGCCAGAAAGCGCGCTGGCTGCGGCAAAAGCCCAGGCTGAAGCGAAAGAACTTGAAGGCTACCTGCTGACGCTGGATATCCCAAGCTACCTGCCGGTAATGACCTACTGCGACAACCAGGCTCTGCGCGAAGAGATGTATCGCGCTTACAGCACCCGCGCCTCCGATCAAGGTCCGAACGCCGGTAAGTGGGACAACAGCAAGGTGATGGAAGAGATCCTCGCGCTGCGTCACGAACTGGCGCAACTGCTGGGCTTTGAAAACTACGCCTTTAAATCCCTTGCTACTAAAATGGCAGAAAACCCGCAGCAGGTGCTGGATTTCTTAACCGATCTGGCAAAACGCGCGCGTCCACAAGGCGAAAAAGAGCTGGCGCAACTGCGTGCCTTCGCTAAAGCCGAATTTGGCGTGGATGAGTTGCAGCCGTGGGATATCGCGTACTACAGCGAAAAACAAAAACAGCACCTCTACAGCATCAGTGACGAACAGCTGCGTCCGTACTTCCCGGAAAACAAAGCGGTTAACGGCTTGTTTGAAGTGGTGAAACGTATTTACGGCATCACCGCTAAAGAGCGTAAAGATGTTGATGTCTGGCATCCGGATGTACGTTTCTTCGAACTGTATGACGAGAACAACGAACTGCGCGGCAGCTTCTACCTCGACCTGTATGCCCGTGAAAACAAGCGCGGCGGGGCGTGGATGGATGACTGTGTAGGCCAGATGCGTAAAGCCGACGGTTCGCTGCAAAAACCGGTCGCGTATCTGACCTGTAACTTCAACCGCCCGGTAAATGGTAAACCGGCGCTGTTTACCCATGACGAAGTGATCACCCTGTTCCACGAGTTCGGTCACGGCCTGCACCATATGCTGACCCGCATTGAAACTGCTGGTGTATCTGGTATCAGCGGGGTGCCGTGGGATGCGGTCGAACTGCCGAGCCAGTTTATGGAAAACTGGTGCTGGGAGCCTGAGGCGCTGGCATTTATCTCCGGTCACTATGAAACCGGCGAACCGCTGCCGAAGGAGCTGCTGGATAAAATGCTGGCGGCTAAGAACTACCAGGCGGCGCTGTTTATTCTGCGCCAGCTGGAGTTCGGCCTGTTTGATTTCCGCCTCCATGCCGAGTTCCGCCCGGATCAGGGAGCGAAAATCCTCGAAACTCTGGCAGAAATCAAGAAACTGGTTGCCGTAGTACCGTCTCCATCCTGGGGCCGTTTCCCGCACGCTTTCAGCCATATTTTCGCCGGTGGTTATGCCGCAGGTTACTACAGCTACCTGTGGGCCGACGTGCTGGCGGCAGATGCCTTCTCGCGCTTTGAGGAAGAGGGCATTTTCAACCGTGAAACCGGACAGTCGTTCCTCGACAACATTCTGAGCCGTGGCGGTTCAGAAGAGCCGATGGATCTGTTCAAACGCTTCCGTGGTCGTGAACCGCAGCTGGATGCGATGCTGGAGCATTACGGCATTAAGGGCTGATCATTCAGTGAAAATCTGCTTAATTGATGAAACAGGCACCGGAGACGGTGCCTTATCTGTTCTGGCGGCCCGCTGGGGGCTGGAGCACGATGAAGACAACCTGATGGCGCTGGTATTAACGCCGGAGCATCTGGAACTGCGCAAGCGTGATGAGCCAAAACTTGGCGGCATCTTCGTTGATTTTGTTGGCGGAGCGATGGCGCACCGACGCAAATTCGGTGGTGGTCGCGGTGAGGCGGTGGCGAAAGCGGTGGGCATTAAAGGCGATTATTTGCCGGATGTCGTCGATGCTACCGCAGGGCTGGGGCGCGATGCCTTTGTGCTGGCTTCAGTCGGCTGCCGCGTGCGGATGCTGGAGCGTAATCCGGTGGTTGCTGCATTGCTCGACGACGGCCTGGCGCGTGGTTATGCGGATGCGGAAATCGGCGGCTGGTTGCAGGAGCGGTTGCAGTTAATTCACGCCTCCAGCCTGACGGCGCTGACCGATATTACCCCACGCCCGCAGGTGGTCTATCTCGATCCGATGTTCCCGCATAAGCAGAAAAGCGCTCTGGTGAAAAAAGAGATGCGTGTCTTTCAGTCGCTGGTGGGGCCGGATCTTGATGCCGATGGATTACTAGAGCCTGCACGCTTGCTGGCGACCAAACGCGTGGTGGTAAAGCGCCCGGACTACGCGCCGCCGCTGGCGAATGTCGCCACGCCAAACGCGGTAGTGACCAAAGGGCATCGCTTTGATATTTATGCCGGAACGCCGGTGTAAAAGTAAAGCAGGGTAGCGTTATCGCTACCCTGCTTTCTGCAAGAATAATTAATGGCTTTCGGGCGTCGCAATCATTCGTTTCAGCCACGGCACCATCAGCAGCATCACCACCGCAACGCCCAGCGTAACCAGGCCAATCTTACCAAACACGTTGGTATAGACGGGCAACGTCTCAAGCGGATCGGTAATGTTGTCTGGTACTGCGGTAAATGTTGCCACATAGCCGCCCAGCAAGAACGCGGCAGCCTGCGTCAGGAACCACATCCCGAGAATAAAGCCCATCAAATGCTGCGGCACCAGGGCAGCAATCATCGCCAGACCCAGGGCGCTAATAAACAATTCACCCAGGCTCTGGAATAAGTAAACCAGCACAATAAACCACGGCGATGTCAGTCCTTGGGCATCCGCAAACCACATTCCCGCAGCTGCAGCCGTCAAAAAGCCCAGTGAGCACATAAACATGCCGAGAGTAAATTTCATCGGCATAGAGAGGTCTTTGCCTTTGTTACCCAGATGCGTGTAAATGCCTGCCAGTATTGGGCTGGCGAGTACCACCCAGAACGGGTTAAGCGCCTGGAAGCTGACCGGGTTGATGGAAAAGCCGAGAATTTCATGATGCACGTTGTTGATGGCAAAGAAGTTCAGCGACGTTGGCATCTGGGCGTAGAGAATGTAAAACACCACCGCTTCGAGCATCAGGACAAAGGCGACAAACATTTTATTGCGCCCGGTTTTATCCAGCTTGAATGCCTGACGAAAGAAAATGATGGTGACGACGATAGAGAGAACAATCAGCACCAGATTGGCGACTTCTACGTTGTGCATCAGCCATGCACAGACGAAGATCATCACCACGCTGCCAAGTAACACGTACAACAGTTTGCTGAAGCTCATCGGCCGGAAGTCGGGTTCAGAACCAATGTCTTTCACCATTCCGCGACAGGCGATGTAAACCAATAGCGCGATAATTAACCCCGCACCGCACAGGTTGTAGGTGACTGAATAACCGAATCTATCAGCGATCACGGGGGCCAGCGATAACGCTATCAACGAGCCGATGTTGATCGACATATAGAACAGGGTAAATGCGCCATCAAGCCGCGGATCTTTCGGCGGATAGCACTTCGAAAGCAAGCTGGCTGGGTTAGCTTTAAACAGGCCGTTACCGACAGCGATAGTCCCCAGGGCGATGAAAATCAGGTCAGGCTTAAGTAGCGACAGGCCGGTCATGAAGTAGCCAATCGCCAGCACAAGTGCTCCGAGAACAATGGTGCGTTTGGTCCCCAGCAGGTGGTCGCCGACATAGCCGCCAATGGAAATGAGGCCATAGACCAGCGCAGCAAAAGCACCAAAAGTGACAAAAGCCTGTTCTTGCGAGAATCCAAGCTGCTTAACGAAGAAAACCGCCAGTACGCCCTGCACGCCGTAGTAGCCGAATCGCTCCCATAACTCGACAAAAAAGATCATGAAAAATGGGCGAGGTTGCTGCAGCATCCCCATGGGTGTTGTTGTATTCATATTTATTAACCTTCCAATACCATCCTGAAAAGTATGAACGCGTAAGGGATAACGCGCGAAAAAGTTTTCATCTGTCAGAGATTCTTAATATTGATGCGGTGAATAGATTAATACACTATTACAACAGAAAATAACCAGCTGATCACACTAATGATGGAAAATATGATGGTGTTAAATGTTGTATTGGCAGGGGATTTTGATTGCGTACGCAGACCGTAGGCCAGATAAGGTGTTTACGCTGCAAGGTAACAAGGCGCGCCAAAAAGCAAAACGCCCGCATATGCGGGCGTTCAGGAACACGTCGTAGAGGGAAGATTATTCTTCTTCGTCGCGCAGCGGAACAATCAGCATATCAACGTGAACGGTGTTGATCAGCTGACGTGCGGAAGACATCAGTTTGCTCCAGAAGTCCTGGTGGTGACCACAAACCACCAGATCCATATCGTATTTCTTGATTGCATCGACCAGAACCTGGCCCAGATCGCCGCTGCCGCTCAGGGTTTCAGTGATTGGGTAGCCTGCATTAGTGGAAAGCTCGGTCAGCGCATGATGTGTCTCTTCAGAGATGCGTTTCTGCATATCACCCAGATTCACATCAATAAGCCCGGTGTATAGGTCAGAGTAGTTTACATCTACGTGGATCAGAGAAACTTTCGCATTGTAGGGGCGAGCCATAGAGACTGCTTTCTCTACCAGAACTTTGCTTTCCGGGGAGAGATCGACCGCGATGAGAATGTGTTTATAAGCCATAGTGTTACTCCTTCCATAAAGTTGTCGATGACTGGCCAGCTAGCGTTTCTTGTGCCGTTACGTCACCCGCGTCCTGCGAACTACGTGCGCGGGGCTAACCCAGCCGTAAAGATTCAGTGTTAAGACCATCCTTACCTTATAGCGACCCGGATGATCCGTCAATCCGCCTTGCTTACCCGTTAGATAAACAAATTTTCGACATGAATATATTGATAGTGGTTAACCTTCTGGAAAAAAAACAACCTGATCTCCTACACTATCTATAGAGCCGCTCGGATGTTGGTCACCACAAAAGCGGTTTCTCCAGGACCTGGTGTTAACTGATTGGCAGCGTATCGGGAGCGGTAGCCCCGGGGTGGAACTCCGCGGGCAGGTCGCCGGGGAGGAGGTATGATAAGCACCGTCGCATTATTTTGGGCTTTATGTGTCGTTTGCATTGTTAACATGGCGCGCTATTTCTCATCACTACGCGCGTTGTTAGTGGTACTGCGTAACTGCGATCCATTGCTCTATCAATATGTTGATGGAGGGGGCTTTTTTACCTCACATGGCCAACCCAACAAACAGGTGCGTCTCGTTTGGTATATCTATGCCCAACGTTATCGCGATCATCACGATGATGAGTTTATTCGCCGCTGTGAGCGGGTGCGTCGGCAGTTTATTCTGACCAGCGCATTGTGTGGTCTGGTGGTGGTCAGTCTGATTGCATTGATGATTTGGCATTAAGCACTTCAGCAAAAATAACGCATAAAAAAAGCGGGCCAGTAAACTGACCCGCTCGTTTTGGTGCGTGCGATTACAGGAACTGCAAGGAGAGCCAGTAAAGCCCGCCGGAAAGCAGTACCGCAGCCGGAAGGGTAAACACCCAGGCCATCAGAATACTGGTCACGGTTTTACGCTGTAAGCCGCCGCCATCTACCACCATCGTCCCCGCGACAGAAGAGGAGAGTACGTGGGTAGTGGAAACCGGCATCCCGGTATAACTCGCCAGGCCGATAGACACTGCCGCAGTCATCTGGGCAGACATCCCCTGAGCGTAGGTCATGCCTTTCTTACCGATTTTCTCACCGATAGTCGTTGCCACACGACGCCAGCCAATCATCGTACCGATACCTAACGCCAGCGCGACCGCCATGATGATCCACACCGGCGCATACTCGATGGTGCTAAGCATATCGGATTTCAGTTTCTTCAACAGGCGCTGATCGTCAGCACTCACGCCAGGCATCTTCACCACTTTGTCGATAGTGTCAGAAACGCACAGCATAATGCGGCGCATCTGGCTACGTTGATCAAGCGACAGCTTGTCGTAGCTTTCCACATCGGTAGTCAACATGCCTTTCAGGCGGTTGAGCGCGTTAATGGTATTCGACGGATGGCAATGGAACTCCGCAGGTTGCGTTGCGCCAGCTTCCGGAGCCGGTACTAACTGATCAGCACCGGTAGCCTGTTTCAGCAGCGCAGGGTGCTGCTCAAAGTAAGCTTCCACGTTGTTGATGGCATCACGGGTACGGGTGATTTCGTAGCCAGTGGCATTCATGTTCACCACGAAGCCTGCTGGTGCGACGCCAATCAATACCAACATAACCAGACCAATGCCTTTCTGACCATCGTTCGCGCCGTGCGAAAACGCCACGCCGATAGCGGAAAGGATCAGCGCAATACGCGTCCAGAACGGCGGCTTTTTCTTGCCGTCTTTCTTTTCACGCTCCGCTGGGGTCAGGTGGATACGGGCGCGTTTCTTGGTGCCGCTCCAGTAGCGACGCAGCAAGAAAATCAGACCGCCAGCAAACACCAGGCCGACAATAGGGGAAACGATCAGAGAACCGAAAATACTTAATACTTTCGGGATATTGAGTGCATCCACCACTGACGTCCCGGTCATCAACGCATTGGTTAAACCAATCCCGATGATCGCGCCAATCAGCGTATGAGAGCTGGATGCAGGTAAACCAAAGTACCAGGTACCCAGGTTCCAGATAATCGCCGCCAGCAACATAGAGAACACCATGGCAAGGCCATGAGACGATCCCATATTAAGCAGCAGATCCGTCGGCAGCATATGCACAATGGCATAGGCAACACTCAGACCACCCAGCAAAACACCCAAAAAGTTGAACACCGCCGCCATAACCACGGCGAGCTGAGAACGCATCGCGCGGGTATAGATAACGGTTGCCACGGCGTTGGCTGTGTCATGGAAACCATTGATGGCTTCGTAGAACAGCACAAAAGCCAGTGCAAGCAATAATAACAGCCCGGTATGCAAATCCAGGCCAGCAAACAAATGTAGCATAGGACGTTACGCCATTTTGAGGACATGAACGCGGCGCATTATCAGTGACTTTCGCGGCGCGGGCAAAGTGAAATATAGACTTTTTTTGATTTGCCTCCTGTATGGATTTCACTCAAAAAATAATTATCTTATATAATTCAGGTAAATACTTCCTTTTAGTAATATTGATGCTGGTGCGACCACTGAGGAATCTTTACAATTCACGCCCGTTTTTTCTTAGAGGAGCGCAACGTGGAAAGGTTTGATGCCATTATTATAGGCGCTGGTGCGGCGGGTATGTTCTGTTCTGCGCTGGCAGGTCAGGCAGGACGCCGGGTTCTGCTGATCGATAATGGTAAAAAACCAGGGCGCAAAATCCTCATGTCTGGCGGTGGGCGCTGCAACTTTACCAATCTTTATGTCGAACCGGGCGCTTATCTGAGCCAGAATCCGCATTTTTGTAAGTCTGCACTCGCGCGTTTTACCCAGTGGGATTTCATTGATCTGGTCAATAAACACGGCATCGCCTGGCACGAGAAAACGTTAGGGCAACTCTTCTGCGATGACTCCGCTCAGCAGATTGTCGACATGCTGGTGGATGAGTGCGAGAAGGGCAATGTGACCTTCAGATTGCGTAGCGAAGTGCTGAGCGTGGAGAAGGATGATACAGGCTTCACGCTTGAACTGAACGGCATGACTGTCGGTTGCGAAAAGCTAGTCATCGCGACCGGTGGACTGTCAATGCCGGGGCTGGGCGCGTCGCCGTTTGGTTATAAGATTGCCGAACAATTTGGCCTCAACGTGCTGCCGACCCGCGCGGGTCTGGTGCCATTCACTCTGCATAAACCGTTGCTCGAAGAGTTACAGGTGCTGGCAGGCGTGGCGGTGCCTTCCGTGATTACCGCTGAAAACGGCACCGTTTTCCGTGAGAACTTACTCTTCACCCACCGCGGCTTATCTGGACCGGCGGTGTTGCAAATTTCCAGCTACTGGCAACCGGGTGAATTTGTCAGTATCAATCTGCTACCGGATGTGGACCTCGAAACCTTCCTGAATGAGCAGCGTAATGCACATCCGAATCAGAGCCTGAAAAACACACTGGCGGTTCATCTACCGAAGCGGTTGGTTGAACGTTTACAACAACTCGGGCAAATCCCGGATGTTTCGCTAAAACAGCTCAACGTGCGTGACCAACAGGCACTGATTAGCACATTGACCGACTGGCGCGTACAACCCAACGGCACTGAAGGCTATCGCACTGCCGAAGTGACGCTCGGCGGCGTGGACACCAACGAACTCTCTTCACGGACGATGGAAGCGCGCAAAGTGCCTGGGCTGTACTTCATCGGCGAAGTGATGGACGTCACCGGTTGGCTGGGGGGCTATAACTTCCAGTGGGCGTGGTCGAGTGCGTGGGCTTGTGCGCAGGATTTGATTGCAGCGAAGTCGTCCTGAGCTATTTCCTAAAGATGAAAATTATTAGAGTCGCATTAAAAATGAGCTAATTTTGATAGTGGTTATCTTGTGATTATTTTCTAATGAGCCTGTGAACTGAGACCCTCCATGCTTAATATAAGGTGGAGGGAAAGGTGATTAAAACTCCCCCAGTGGCCAGATCTTTATAAAATATGAACAGGTTGAAAAAATCAGCAACTTAGCTGTTTATTTATACTTAACCACTATGCATTAATGCTGCGTTATTTCATGATACCTAAGAAAAACCAGCGTTACGCAAATAATCAACGCTGGTTTTATCCGGTACGTTGCAATTATTTTTTAGCAGAACCCGCTTCTAATATTGAAACGATTGAGAACAACGTAAAGCATACCGCTCCCAAACCGACCAGAACCCGCGAAGGAATAAAATATCCCATATCGGTCTGCGCCATTTCCGCAAGAAACGATGCCAGGAAAAGGCAAAACAGGCAGGTGAAGACGGGAATCATCGGTATTCTGTTGGCTAACGAACAGGTACGTCTCCAGACCAGTGCCAGTAGCCAGACTTTTGAGAATATGCTGTAACAGATCATTCCGAGGCAAATGAGGATAATGCCGGGAGCCAGTCGGGCGCTTGCATCGGAGCTGACTAACACGTATATGCCCAGCAGCACCGTGATTGAGCCGAGAATAATAACCCAATAACACCACAGCCAGTGTTCTTTGGATGAGAACGTATTACGTGTTTGATGGACGATTGTGGCAACAAGGCCAATTAGACAGGCACAGATTGCGGTTAACCCAAGCAATACGTGACCGGCGACATAATGCGGAGTTATGTCGGCACTACGTAACAGCGTAATAGACCAAATGAAACCGAGCAGGGTGAGTAACACGGGAACGGCAATGAGGCAATTACCGATTAATGACGAATAAGCCTGTACCGGTATTCCATCGCTCTTGCTCCCTGCTGCATTTTTGGGAATGAGCAGAAAGTGACCGGATGACGCTGCCACTGTCGATACACAGGCGGCAATCATACCAACGCCAAAAATAACATGGCCGGCAACAAACTCGTCTGCCATCACATCATTGCCTGCTAACAGTGCCCAACCCCATATCATGGTGATAATTGACCCCGCATAGCCAATAATGGGGAACAATGTATTGTAAAACGTATTAACGCCGCGCGTGAGCTGCGAAATGATAATAAATGCGGTAGTGAATAATGCCAGGCATATGGCTGCCAGAGAAATCAGCACATGACCCGCGACGAAATACTCACTTTGCCCAGAACTTTCCAGCACAAAGCCACCTAACGCGATACAAATTAAGCCCATAATTAAAGGGATTAATTTGAAAAGCCACCCGATATATATGTTCACTTTAAACTCCTCAGGTATCCCTGCTAATATTGAAATGTGCATTAATGATAATTTCAGCCTGTTAATATAATGACGAGATATCATTAAAGACAAATGCATAGCATAACTATAGCGGGATTTACTTTACAGAGCGCTACTTTTCAGCGTTCAAAAGGCCATGGTAAATAAATATTTATCCTAAGATTAATTCTTATTCTGTTGTTTTTTACAATTATCTTCCAGGGAGGGATTCTTTTTCATTATTTGGTAAAAGACCGGATGGTATCGGTGCTTAAAATCATCGAACATATAAGTATTATTGCTTTGTATCATCGTAAATATGTCTTTCAGACATGTGTCATTTATTTTGTTACTAACAAGTCAAAAATATCACGGGTTATTTATGAAAGTATTTCACAATATATTTAAGCACTTCTCTTCAAACCATCAAGATAAGCATTCAGATAAAGTTAACAGTCATCAACACCATGGCAAGGTTGATAAAAAACATCGTTCAAAGATAGTTGAAATTGATAAGCTGGATAAACATTCGCAAATAGATAACGATTTTGGCCTGCATATCATCTATTTCCTGCAACATGGCTGCTGGAACGTAACTGAACATAGTCCTCAGATAGAAAAACTATGGTTTTACAATAGTGAGCCATCTATAGATATTAAAGAATATAATAGTTTCGCCGATAATACTACTGACACGTTTATCTTTACAATTATACCAGACAATAACCATGTGATAAAATTATCGTCTCCCATTACCGTTACGATTGAGCGTAAGGACGGTTATTATTTTATTAATTTCTCCGGAGATAAATCAGACATAATTTATAAAGTTGATGGGTTTTCTATCATAGAGAGAAATTTCTTTACTCTTCTTAGTGGTAATTTCAAACCTGACTGGCGTTGGGCTGTCTCTAAAGAGACGTTTACTAAGGAAAAGTTTGATAGCTATGTTGAATCTGTTTTTTCAAAAATAGACTTTTATAAACAGTGTGGTGTGATTAATCCACAAAATGCCAACACGGCTTATTTTGGCGATACAGATGGAAGAGTAGGCGCTGTACTTTATGCATTGCTCGTTTCAGGGCATATAGGCATCAGGGGAGAGGGGGGGAGTTTATTATGTGATTTATTAAAACACGAAGACATGGCTTCATTCGCATATGAAAATAAAAAATTGAAAAAACTCTTCACTTTATTAGATACGAGAGACATGATCTTGAATGAGTTGCATCAACATGTTTTTTTAAAAGGCGATGCGATTACCCCTTGTATCTTCCTTGGGGATCATACAGGCGATAGATTTAGTACTATTTTTGGTGATAAATATATCCTTACTTTGCTAAATTCTATGCGAAATATGGAGGGTAATAAAGATAGTCGTATAAATAAAAATGTCGTCGTTCTGGCTGGAAATCATGAAATCAATTTTAATGGTAACTATAGTGCACGACTAGCAAATCATAAACTCTCTTCCGGTGATACATATGACTTAATTAAAACGCTCGATGTTTGTAATTATGACTCAGAAACGAAAGTTTTAACCAGTCATCACGGAATAATAAGAAATGAAGAAAATGAATGTTATTGTCTAGGTGCTTTGCAGATTCCATTTAATCAGATGAAAGACCCAATTGATCCTGAGGAATTAGCAAATATATTTAATAAAAAACATAAACAACACATGGATGATCGTCTTATCCATCTAATTAGAAGCAATGCTATAGCATCCACACCTGTATATGACAATTATTTTAATAACACTACTGCTTTCAGACCAAAACCTGAAGATATCTTCAAATGTGGACAGACGCTCAAAAAAAGTAAACAGAAATATGGCCATTATGGATTAGGGGTAGATCAGCATCAAAAAATTGATAATTATACCATGGGGCTAAATTCCTGGAAGATAGCACCTAACGAACGTGGTGATAAAAAAGGTGTCCCAGGGCTTAGTTGTTTTCAATCTCATTAAAACTCCATGAATACGGTGGTATATTTTTTTAATCCTGCCAGTATTTCATAGTTTTTCTTAATCGATTGTAGAGGCATGTACTGATGACGCCTCTACAATCTTTAGGGACTTTCTCTACTATGAGATAAGAAATTTCATATTATGCTTTAAGGCTGAATGATTTGTGCAAAATATAATTATTTCCCCGTCGAACATGAGGTGTATGTCATAAGATTAAATGATAACTATGTATTCCTTGCGGTGAATTATATGAGGTAAAAGATGAAACTTGGAACTGTGGCAGGCACTAACGACAGTACAACGACAATCGCAACAAATGATATGGTGCAAGAGCATGTTACTAACTTCACTAAAGAACTGTTTGGGTATATTGCAAATGGTATAGGTGATGATATATCAAGTATTGCCAGGACAATGCTCGGTGAAGTTGTGGAAAAAATTGATGATTGGCAAATAGAACGTTTCCAACAATCTTTTCAAGATGACAAAATTTCATTTACCATAGAAACGAATCATTCAGAAAAATATAGTATGCTATCGGGCATGCGTGCCCATATTCTACGTAGGAATAATAGTTATCAGTTTATTGTGACAATTAATAGTAAAAATTACGGTTGCCCTCTTGATGATACCGATATTAATTGGTGCAGCATTGTTTATTTACTTAATAATATGACAGTAAATGATAATGCTAATGATGTTGCAGTTACTGAGTCGTACAAACCCATCTGGAACTGGAAAATATCGCAATACAATGTATCTGATATTAAATTCGAAACAATGATAAAACCCCAGTTCGCTGACAGAACCTATTTCTCCAATTGTTCACCTGTTGATCCCACAAGTACCAGACCAACCTATTTTGGCGATACCGATGGCTCAGTTGGTGCAGTTTTGTACGCGCTTTTCGCAACGGGACATTTGGGAATCATGGCTGAAGGAGAAAATTTCCTTGGCCAGTTGCTTAATATAGAAGATGAAGTTCTCAACGTATTGCTAAGGGAGAACTTTAATGAGCAACTTGACACTAATGTTAATACAATAATCAGTATTCTGAACAGAAGAGATATAGTTTTAGAAAGTCTTCAGCCTTATTTAGTTATTAATAAAGACGCTGTGACGCCATGTACGTTTCTGGGTGACCAAACCGGCGATCGATTTAGTAATATCTGTGGCGATCAATTTATCATCGATTTGTTAAAACGTATAATGAGTATCAATGAAAACGTTCATGTATTAGCTGGAAATCATGAAACGAATTGCAATGGTAACTATATGCAGAACTTCACGCGTATGAAACCACTTGATGAGGATACCTACGCTGGGATAAAAGATTATCCTGTATGTTTCTATGACCCTAAATACAAAATAATGGCAAATCATCATGGGATAACTTTTGATGATCAGCGAAAACGTTACATTATAGGACCGATAACAGTCTCTATTGATGAAATGACCAATGCTCTCGATCCGGTCGAATTAGCGGCAATTATTAATAAAAAGCATCATACTATAATTAATGGTAAAAAGTTTAAAACTAGCCGGGCTATCTCTTGTCGATCCTTTAATCGTTATTTTTCTGTTTCGACAGATTACAGACCTAAACTTGAAGCACTATTAGCATGCTCACAAATGTTAGGTATAAATCAAGTTGTTGCACATAACGGAAATGGTGGGAGAGAACGCATAGGTGAAACGGGGACAGTTTTAGGTCTTAACGCCCGTGACAGTAAACATGCTGGAAGAATGTTCAGCATGCATAATTGCCAAATTAACCCTGGTGCGGGGCCTGAGATAACCACTCCCTGGAAGTCTTACCAGCATGAAAAAAACAAAAATGGACTTATGCCTTTGATTAGAAGGCGCACAATGTTACAGCTCTGAACCATAGACAACATGAATATTAATGTTACTATCTGGTTGAGACTGTTGATAAAACGTAATAAGGAATGCTCTGTTCCTGCAACTGAACAGGCGTGAAACGCTATCCAACAGGATGGATACCGTTTTGTCAGCCAGTTTTATAGATCACACTTATGAGTATGCGTGTTTCATTTACGGCCAGGAATGCTGATGATGACAACATTACTACCCGTTTTCACTAAGCCTTCCACGTTGGCGCTCAATGCTCTGCGCGCTGGTCGTATTTGCCGTTTCCTTCTTATCCCGGATGGAAGAATCCGCTGAACGTCGTTCGGCGGCAGTTGTAACACGCGTCGTTTGCTTACAGGGATTATGGCGGGTCGATTATGGATAAGAGTAAGCGCCATCTGGCGTGGTGGGTTGTCGGGTTACTGGCGGTGGCCGCTATCGTGGCGTGGTGGCTGTTGCGCCCAGCGGGTGTGCCGGAAGGCTTTGCCGTCAGCAATGGGCGCATTGAAGCGACGGAAGTGGATATCGCCAGCAAAATTGCCGGGCGTATCGACACCATTCTGGTGAAAGAAGGCCAGTTTGTTCGCGAAGGTGAAGTGCTGGCGAAGATGGATACTCGCGTGTTGCAGGAACAGCGACTGGAAGCCATCGCGCAAATCAAAGAAGCACAAAGCGCCGTTGCCGCCGCGCAGGCTTTGCTGGAGCAACGCCAAAGCGAAACTCGTGCCGCACAGTCGCTGGTCAATCAACGCCAGGCCGAACTGGACTCCGTTGCCAAACGTCATACGCGTTCCCGTTCGCTCGCCCAACGAGGGGCTATTTCTGCGCAACAGCTGGATGACGATCGCGCCGCCGCTGAGAGCGCCCGAGCTGCGCTGGAATCAGCAAAAGCCCAGGTTTCGGCTTCTAAAGCCGCTATAGAAGCGGCACGCACCAATATCATTCAGGCGCAAACACGCGTCGAAGCCGCACAAGCCACTGAACGGCGCATTGCCGCAGATATCGATGACAGCGAACTGAAAGCCCCGCGTGACGGACGCGTGCAGTATCGGGTTGCCGAGCCAGGGGAAGTGCTGGCGGCAGGCGGTCGGGTGCTGAATATGGTCGATCTGAGCGACGTCTATATGACCTTCTTCCTGCCAACCGAACAGGCGGGCACGCTGAAACTGGGCGGTGAAGCCCGGCTGATCCTCGATGCCGCGCCAGATCTGCGTATTCCTGCAACCATCAGTTTTGTCGCCAGCGTCGCCCAGTTCACGCCAAAAACCGTCGAAACCAGCGATGAGCGGCTGAAACTGATGTTCCGCGTCAAAGCGCGTATCCCACCGGAATTACTCCAGCAGCATCTGGAATATGTCAAAACCGGTTTGCCGGGCGTAGCGTGGGTGCGGGTGAATGAAGAACTTCCGTGGCCTGACGACCTGGTGGTGAGGTTGCCGCAATGACGCATCTGGAACTGGTTCCCGTCCCGCCTGTCGCGCAACTGGCGGGCGTGAGCCAGCATTATGGAAAAACCGTTGCGCTGAACAATATCACTCTCGATATTCCGACCCGCTGCATGGTTGGGCTGATTGGTCCGGATGGCGTCGGGAAGTCGAGTTTATTGTCATTGATTTCCGGTGCTCGTGTCATTGAGCAGGGCAATGTGATCGTGCTGGGCGGCGATATGCGCGACCCGAAGCATCGACGCGACGTTTGCCCGCGCATCGCCTGGATGCCGCAGGGGCTGGGTAAAAACCTCTACCACACCTTGTCGGTGTATGAAAACGTCGATTTTTTCGCCCGCCTGTTCGGTCACGACAAAGCGGAGCGAGAAGTGCGAATTAATGAGCTGCTGACCAGCACCGGGTTAGCACCGTTTCGTGATCGTCCGGCAGGGAAACTCTCCGGCGGGATGAAGCAAAAACTGGGGCTGTGCTGTGCGTTAATCCACGACCCGGAACTGTTGATTCTTGATGAGCCAACAACGGGGGTTGACCCGCTCTCCCGCGCCCAGTTCTGGGATCTGATCGACAGTATTCGCCAGCGGCAGAGCAATATGAGCGTGCTGGTCGCCACCGCCTACATGGAAGAGGCCGAACGCTTCGACTGGCTGGTAGCGATGAATGCCGGAGAAGTGCTGGCAACCGGCAGCGCCGAAGAGCTGCGGCAGCAAACGCAAAGCGCCACGCTGGAAGAAGCATTTATAAATCTGTTACCGCAAGCGCAACGCCAGGCGCATCAGGCGGTAGTGATCCCACCATATCAACCTGAAAACGCAGAGATTGCCATCGAAGCGCGCGATCTGACCATGCGTTTTGGTTCCTTCGTTGCCGTTGATCACGTCAATTTCCGCATTCCACGCGGGGAGATTTTTGGTTTTCTTGGTTCGAACGGCTGCGGTAAATCCACCACCATGAAAATGCTTACCGGATTGCTGCCCGCCAGCGAAGGTGAGGCGTGGCTGTTCGGGCAACCGGTTGATCCAAAAGATATCGATACTCGCCGTCGGGTAGGCTATATGTCGCAGGCGTTTTCGCTCTATAACGAACTCACCGTGCGGCAAAACCTTGAGTTACATGCCCGTTTGTTTCACATCCCGGAAGCGGAAATTCCCGCGCGAGTGGCTGAAATGAGCGAGCGTTTTAAGCTCAACGACGTTGAAGATGTTCTGCCGGAGTCATTACCGCTCGGCATTCGCCAGCGGCTTTCGCTGGCGGTGGCGGTGATTCATCGCCCGGAGATGTTAATCCTCGATGAGCCTACTTCTGGTGTCGATCCGGTGGCGAGGGATATGTTCTGGCAGTTGATGGTCGATCTCTCGCGTCAGGACAAAGTGACTATCTTCATCTCCACCCACTTTATGAACGAAGCGGAACGTTGCGACCGTATCTCACTGATGCACGCCGGAAAAGTGCTCGCCAGCGGTACACCGCAGGAGTTGGTTGAGAAACGCGGAGCCGCCAGTCTGGAAGAGGCATTTATCGCCTATTTGCAGGAAGCGGCAGGGCAGAGCAGCGAAGCCGAAGCGCCGCCCGTGGTACACGACGCCACCCACGCGCCGCGTCAGGGATTTAGTCTGCGCCGTCTGTTTAGCTACAGCCGTCGCGAAGCACTGGAACTGCGACGCGATCCGGTACGTTCGGCGCTGGCGCTGATGGGAACGGTGATCCTGATGCTGATAATGGGTTACGGCATCAGTATGGATGTGGAAAACCTGCGCTTTGCGGTGCTTGACCGCGACCAGACCGTCAGTAGCCAGGCGTGGACGCTCAATCTCTCCGGTTCCCGTTACTTTATCGAACAACCACCGCTCACCAGTTATGACGAACTGGATCGCCGGATGCGTGCGGGCGATATCACGGTGGCGATTGAGATCCCACCCAATTTCGGGCGCGATATCGCGCGTGGTACGCCTGTGGAACTCGGTGTCTGGATCGACGGTGCGATGCCCAGTCGTGCCGAAACGGTAAAAGGTTACGTGCAGGCTATGCACCAGAGCTGGCTACAGGATGTGGCGAGCCGACAATCCACACCCTCCAGCCAAAGCGGGCTGATGAACATTGAGACGCGCTATCGCTATAACCCGGACGTAAAAAGCCTGCCAGCGATTGTTCCGGCGGTGATCCCGCTTCTGCTGATGATGATCCCGTCAATGCTAAGCGCCCTTAGCGTGGTGCGGGAAAAAGAGTTGGGGTCGATTATCAACCTTTACGTGACTCCCACCACCCGTAGCGAATTTTTGCTTGGCAAACAGCTACCGTACATCGCGCTGGGGATGCTGAACTTTTTCCTGCTCTGCGGCCTGTCGGTGTTTGTGTTTGGCGTACCGCATAAAGGCAGTTTCCTGACGCTCACCCTGGCGGCGCTGCTGTATATCATCATCGCCACCGGAATGGGGCTGCTGATCTCCACCTTTATGAAAAGCCAGATTGCCGCTATTTTCGGTACGGCGATTATCACGTTGATCCCGGCGACACAGTTTTCCGGGATGATTGATCCGGTAGCTTCGCTGGAAGGTCCAGGACGCTGGATCGGCGAGGTTTACCCGACCAGTCATTTTCTGACTATTGCCCGCGGGACGTTCTCGAAGGCGCTGGATTTGACTGATTTGTGGCAACTTTTTATCCCGTTGCTGATAGCCATCCCGCTGGTGATGGGCTTAAGCATCCTGCTGCTGAAAAAACAGGAGGGATGATGCGCCATTTACGCAATATTTTTAATCTGGGTATCAAAGAGTTGCGCAGTTTGCTCGGTGATAAAGCGATGCTGACGCTGATTGTCTTCTCGTTTACGGTGTCGGTGTATTCGTCAGCGACCGTTACGCCAGGATCGTTGAACCTCGCGCCGATCGCCATTGCCGATATGGATCAATCGCAGTTATCGAACAGGATCGTTAACAGCTTCTATCGCCCGTGGTTTTTGCCACCGGAGATGATCACCGCCGATGAGATGGATGCCGGGCTGGACGCCGGACGCTATACCTTCGCGATAAATATTCCGCCTAATTTTCAGCGTGATGTCCTCGCCGGACGCCAGCCAGATATTCAGGTGAACGTCGATGCCACGCGCATGAGCCAGGCATTTACCGGCAATGGGTATATCCAGAATATTATCAACGGTGAAGTGAACAGCTTTGTCGCGCGCTACCGTGATAATAGCGAACCGTTGGTATCGCTGGAAACCCGGATGCGCTTTAACCCGAACCTCGATCCCGCGTGGTTTGGCGGGGTGATGGCGATCATCAACAACATTACTATGCTGGCGATTGTATTGACCGGATCGGCGCTGATCCGCGAGCGTGAACACGGCACGGTGGAACACTTACTGGTGATGCCGATAACGCCGTTTGAGATCATGATGGCGAAGATCTGGTCGATGGGGCTGGTGGTGCTGGTGGTATCGGGATTATCGCTGGTGCTGATGGTAAAAGGCGTGCTGGGCGTACCGATTGAAGGCTCGATCCCGCTGTTTATGCTGGGCGTGGCGCTCAGTCTGTTTGCCACCACGTCAATCGGCATTTTTATGGGGACGATAGCGCGTTCAATGCCGCAACTGGGGCTGCTGGTGATTCTGGTGCTGCTGCCGCTGCAAATGCTTTCCGGTGGATCCACGCCGCGCGAAAGTATGCCGCAGATGGTGCAGGACATTATGCTGACCATGCCGACGACACACTTTGTTAGCCTCGCGCAGGCCATCCTCTACCGGGGTGCCGGATTCGAAATCGTCTGGCCGCAGTTCCTGACGCTGATGGCAATTGGCGGCGCGTTTTTCACCATCGCACTGCTGCGATTTAGGAAGACGATTGGGACAATGGCGTAATTACAGTTGCCCGATGCGTAAGCTTATAGGGTCTACGCATTGGTGCAATTTATTGAATTTTAGTTTTTTTTAGGCCGGATAAGGCGTTTATGAACTGACCACCAAAACCTGGACAGTTTCAGTTAACCGGCTTTTTGATACTCAGTCCGGTATTCAGGGCAAGATTACGAAAGCCTGCTCCCCGCAAGGACTGACGCGAGAAATGACATGAATCGCTCCCCTGCGGCGACTCTTGTCATAAGAGTGCCGGAGCGTTTTTCCATCAATTGCAATGACGTCTTTATCATCTGAAGAATGGCAGTCACGCATCCAGTTAATAAAGCACTCGTGAAATTTTGCAGGACTGATACAGGATACAACTCTGGCAATGGTATCGTGAACAGGAATACCATTTTCAAAATCACCATATTGCTTCAAAAAATCGAGATGAGTTTCCCCAAAATCCTCTATATCTTCCCAACCTTCTGCACCAGAAATAACGGCACAAATAGTCAAAAGTAGAATATCTGACAATTTATGCTCCACTTTCCAGGCTTGTCTGTAATCGGGGATAATAGAAATATGTTCCATCAATTTTTTAAGTTTCATTTTGTTCTCCTTAATTATGTAAGGAGTATTTGATCATGTATAAGCAATGGAAAACAGCTTTAGGTAATAAGGAATATCTCAATTATTGAATATTTAGTGCGAATTATTTAGTACAAAAAAGCAGCGTTGCGTGATCTTTCCCTGCCCTTTATTCATAAACACATGGATATGGTGATCAACGGTGGTCTGATGGAGGCGCAGAGCCTGAGTAATCATGACTGAATTTCAGCCTTCAGAAGCCAGAAAAATGGCTTTAATACAATCGCAGCCCCGCTTTTCACAACATTATGCTTATAATATGAAAAATATCTTGCCTTGCATCTTTGTGCCTACGGCATTGGATGATCTTTCCCTAACCTTATAGTTTCTTTTAGCCTTTCAAGCCTTAGCAATTCAACCTCGGCTTTAATATAGCCATGTGAGGCAGCCATTTTCAGCCAATTAATTGCATTATCTAAATTATAATATTTTAAATAGGAATCATCCTCCTCTGAGGATAGAATCATAGCATAATTATATTGCGCTATGATATTTCCTTGAGATGCAGACCTTGCCAGATATTTAATTTGCTTGGGTATATTAAAGCAAACATATGTATAATATTGATGTAATCGATATGACGCATCACCATCCCCGCCCTCAGATTTAATATCAAGTTCATATCTTTGATTTTCACTTAAATTAAACGATTCAGATGTTGAGCTTATTTCAATGTTATGGAGCTTAATAGGGGGGGGGATTTCACCTCCATATGAACAACAAGAGAAAAAGAAAACATTTGCAATCAGAATAAATAAAAAGCACTTCATGTTGCCACCTTTGTTATTTTATATCACTTGGTCTCATAACTTTGCCAGGAGTGGAAGAAATGGGTTGACCTGAAGGTCCAAACGTTATCCAGCGGCCCATATTATTACCAGTTATGACATTATTACTTGTGTCAATTGCCGAGATATTATCCGTAAGTCCTGTTTGGATCGTATTAAAAAGAGGAGTATTATTATCCCACGCCATCCATACTTGCCATTGTGTATCAGCTCCAGTGACATTTGCATGAAGTGCTCTGGCTAACTTGCTGGCAAAAGATTTATCTCCCTCTCTGGCTGTACCACATGAGAATAATCAAACAGACATTCCCTTTTTATAGCGTGGATTAGCTCTGATTCTCTTGGCTAATCCCTCAGCAGTTTCATAGTTTCCATTTTCATCTGTAATAAAACCAGGATATCCATGTCCTCCAATAGTAAAAACGCCAGGAATATTTATTTTATCTGTTGCAGCATGCAGTGATACATTTCTGCGTATCCCCTCATCATAGAAATTCATATCAGCTAATCCAAAAGGGTCTATATACTGAACCGGATTCAACGGATACTCATAAAAATTCCATCCCCCCTTCAGCCCAATCGAATCCTGAGTGATATACCTCCCCTGCAGCGGGTCATAATAGCGGTGGCGGTTGTAATACAGGCCGGACTCCTCATCATACTGCTGACCCGGCAGGCGGATGAGCTGCTGCAGCTGGTGCGGGTTCTCTTCATTCAGCAGGTTGCCCCATTCATCGTATTCTGCGCACCATTCTGTTGCCCCTTCCGTGCTGACAAGCGCCAGCGGCAGGCCGCGATGGTCGCAGTGGTACAGGTGGATTTTTCGCGCCGGCGTGTACACCGGGTCCATCTGGTTTTGTATCTGCTCCACCGTCAGGCCGCACGATGCCAGCCAGCGGCGGCTTTCCTCACTCACCCGGTCAGCCAGGATTTCACTTTCCAGCCGGTCGAGCATCTGCACCGTGCCGGCGGGAATCCCCCACTGTGCATAGGCAACTCACGCTATGAACGCTTCAGCTTATCAATAGCGGAAGTTATAATTTCATTGTCATCAAACTTGTACAACATAGTATCTAAAACAGGAAGTAGCGTTTTATCACCTAATTCACCCGCAGCTTCAATGATATCATCATAAACAGTATTTTTTTTTAACTCATCGCATAAAACAGATAAAACCCTTTTATCTTTTCTGTAGGAAAGTCCGATTATTGCTTCAATACGGACTTCCTCATTTTTATCCTGAAGCATCTCCACAAAACAATCCCTAATATCACTATTATCATATTTATTGATATTTATTGCAAATGCGGCCCAGTTTCTGACATCTCCATTTGGATCTTTTAACAGATTAATCAATAGTGGAATTGTTGCTTTATCATTGATAACAGAAATAGCAAATGCTGTAGCACGTCTGACATTAGTCGATTTATCAAAAGCAGTAATTTGAGATTGTTCTACTATTTTAGGTGAATAAATTGGGTTTTTCTTGCATCGCTGAGCCGTTGACTCGATTGCCGTAGCTCGAACGCAAGCGCTCTTATCATTCAATGCCATATTGTTCAAAATATTAAACACATTATCTTTGCATTTTTTGCAAATTTTTATTTGCCCGAGTATAAATGCTCCGATATCTCTACGGATATAATTTTTATCAGAGCAGAACTCAATTGCCAATCTAACAGCGTCTTGACCACCTCTTAACTGTAATACTCTGGCAGATGAAATCCTTTTCAAGGAATTGTGATCATCAAGTAAGCGAAATAATTCATCATCATTTAGTTTCTTACATTGATTATATAAACCATACTCTTTACTTGCCTTTCTTTTCTGGTATGTATTTGACATTGCAGGAACCTCCATAAAGACTATCTTTTTCTATCGTTTGACTGTCTGGAGTCCTCCACCTACTCTGCCATCAGCACACACGATGTTTGTTTATCCTTACATACTTATTTTCCGTGGCCAAAATTTAGAATTCTCCCGTCATTTTTGCCTATTTCTATAATAAAAACCCTACCAGCAATTTGGTCTGATTCAATGGTGCCTTCAACAATCCAACTTGTTGGTAATTCCATGATTTTGTATGGTTTTTCTTCTTCTGCGGCATCATGCCCATAACGATTTTTAACATACATCTCAGCTAATTCCAATGCTATAGCTTTATTTTTTACCAAATTTCTAACGGTGTATTTCCCCTCACATTCATACTTGCGCATTATAATAATATTATTACACTGCGCCCATGTGTTGTATGTAAAAACAAAGATACAATCACATAGGTTCTGAATAATATTTTCTTATACGTTGTCATGTATTTTGCAAACATTAGACAATCCTTTTCCATTTATTATATCTTTCCCATGATTATCTATTGCTTTAAAATTTTCACCTATTGACCTTGAATTACTACAATCACTTCCAGTGAAATCTGAGTTATTCAGAATAGCATTCATCAGAGCCGCATTGTGAAAGACAGCATTTCTAGTTGATGTATGTTGAATCATTACATTTCTTAAATGAGTTTTTTCAAATTTCGCCCCATCAAGACAATAACCATTGAGGGTGGCACGATGTAGATTCATCCCGCTAAAATCATATCCAGCAAGAGTGGTACTATCTATCTCAAGAAATTTATTGGTTATTAAAAATGCGATTCTTATCATCTGTTCCTCCAATCATCTAACTCCTGAAAAATTTGAAAACCAGAACCTCGCTTAGGCCTGTGTCCATACTACGTGGGTAGGATTATTCTGCGTACTACGCTGTTGTCCCTTACGTGCTGATAAGGGCTGGCAGGTTTCCGGCTTGCTTCGTTGAGTTCACTACGCTAAAGCTCCGTGTCCACATAACCCAGCTCGGAGGCATGACCTTCTCTGGTTCGTTCCATCTAAAATGTCTATAACTGACATGGTTATTCAATTATTTTTTCTTTGAGTTTATTCTCAATCCAGCGGTCTTTATACCTGATGAGAATTTGACATTCACCAATATTATCAATGTCACCAACATTTGTGTTTCGAATTTGACCAACAGCAACTATAGTTGATTCAAAACATTCAACATTGACTTTATCTGTTATTATTGAAACTATATAATCATCTGGAATGGAGCCATTAGGTATTATATTAAAGAAAGTAACATCGGTAAATACTAAATAACCATTTTCTAAGTCTTCATTATTATAAAAATTCCATTCTGTTGTACCATAGGCTATCCTTGAGATTAAATTCACCTGAATTCTAATTTGTTTGCTCCATAAATCAAATTCAATTTTTTTATTGGTCGATCACCAAGATATATTCTATCAAACATATTACCCTCTATTCTAAAAATACTCAGGCATTCCACACATTATATCAGCCTCATCTTGACTGCTTCCCGTTTCCCGATACGGCGGTGCGGGGAGTCATAAAGGTAAGAAATTTCCAGCAGTACGGCGTCCTATTGTTCACGGCGGTAATGCACCAGCCAGTATTGGCTATCGTAGTGATAACCGTGTAATCTGCCGCCGCATCGCGTATCTAATGTTCATTCTTTTCCATAAACCGTCCGTACACATTGTGATAGTAAAAATACAATACATCTTCGCTGATGCGGTTATTCTGCTGCATGTGGGAAGCGCCGAATACTGCTCCCGGTATGGCCAGTAATTACTATTTAGTACGACGTTAGGGGGAGTCACTTAATCTCACAGATACTTCAAGTAACAGATGAAAATCGCTCCTGAAATGAAAAAGAAATTTTTTTGAATGTGTTCCTGTCAAATCAAGTGGTTTTTTCGTCGATATGTAGAGTCATATTGTACACAAAATAGTTATGAAACACACCTTGGTAAAATATTTGAATCGTCTGAACAGTGGATTATTTTGTGTATTACATCCAACGCTTGCCCATCTTTTTTCGCTATTAGTATTGTAAAATTTCCTCCTAACGTCTTCGGTTGTTTTCCCTCGATTTTCCAACAATTATTGTCATCTGTAATACTATATGGTTTCTGAAATTCTGCTTTTTCTTTCCCGTATATATATTTAATATAAACATATGATAATTCCAAAGCCATTTCACGACTATTTACTAAAATTTCCACTGAATTTTCTTTTCCAAATACTGAGTGTGATATTGTAAACAATATCATAATAAGTAATATTAGTGAGTTTCTCATGCTCTACACCTATCGAATCTCAAAAGTTGTGGGTAAAACATTACATTCAGAATATATGATATTCTTACCATCGGAATCCATTTTTCCAAATCGACCTTCTGGTGTTCCTGGATACCCATTAAGAACATATTTTTTCGAATAGTTAATTTATTTTCTCAGGAAGAGATTTTATTTTTCTTCACTACGAAGCAGTTCATGCTGTACTTTTGTTAAACATTCGTAAGACTCATCTTTGTTCGGGAGATGTGCTGTCATTCGAGCATAAGTTGGCTTCTCATCTTTAAAATATTTAACCATGATTGAATTATCAAGGACTGCCAACAACTGAGCTGGATCACTGCTCTTTTTTTGATAGATACCCGCTCTTATATAACTTCTAAACCGATCGCCGAGAAACGCCGTTTTTTCTGCTGTATTTAGCAACTCCTGCAACGTTCCTTTGGTTGCATGATTTTCATTAAGGCGTAGTGATCCGACGCGAATTAAGAGTCTCGCCCCGCTTGGTGTGAATTTGTTATTTTTACATATACCAAGTTCTGTTTGCCAATAATACTCACCTATGTCCTCATTCTGATACCATCTCCACATGGTTTTATTATTTAAGACAGGAAACGCGGAAAAAATAGTACCCTTAGTGAAAATGGTAAAGCAATCTTGATCTTTAGCTTGTGTTTCGCAATTAGCTATAACACCAAAACTAACGAATATCATCAGCAAAAAGAACAAAGCTCTTTTCATTTTCTTATTCCTCTCGATGTTCTCTGTTTCATTTTAGCTAAAATTTCACCCAAATCATCTATCCCTGCTGTTGCTGGCCCATCGGGTTTATTAATGTCTGGGAATAAATAGGGTTCTGCACAAGTATATCCTGGTGGTAATTGAGTTGTTGGCCAAGTTGTCTGTGGCAGGTAATCACTTGCTGTCTTTGTCTCCATCCCTGGATACTGGGGATCATCCTGCGGCGTACAAGTCAGATTGGGTTTTACCCACTTCCTGCAATACAGTGTGTAATCGTAAGGACTTAATGCTCTGAAGAATGTTTTGAAAACATTAGGCGCACTACTGGCCTGGTCAATAGGATATGGCAGTCTTAATTGTTTCGCTATGTCTGGCAACTTACTTGGATCGGGCGTAGGCGGTTTGTTGGGTCTCGCTCCATATCCGCCATTATTTAAGTGTCCATATTTAGATGCCAGTCCCATTGAATCTATATACTGAACCGGATTTAACGGATACTGATAAAAATTCCATCCCCCCTTCAGTCCAATCGGATCCTGAGTGATATACCGCCCCTGCAGCGGGTCATAATAGCGGTGGC
>OODK01000129.1_pt1 | contig 92375 bp, 90 predicted proteins | sample 1671371 | NCBI WGS metagenome assembly OODK01 (sample SAMN06348150, study PRJEB24527) | human gut metagenome | biome: human gut; feature: ankylosing spondylitis patient; material: feces | host: Homo sapiens | place: China | collected 2015-10 | reverse complement strand
GTTTACCCTGCTCCATCTGCAGCCCAACTTTTAACGATGCTCTTACATCGAGAACGTTTCTGTTCTTGCTTTTATTATACTCAATCATAAAAAAAATCAACACAGATTAGCAAATCATATTATTCCGATCAGATCTTCCAAAGGTATAAATAAGGTGTAAATTATTTCTTTCTATCTAGAAAATCCCATAAAATCAAGGCTTTCACTGCTTACACCAGATATTGCCGTGGCAGATGAATAGTACTTTAATCATAGTTTTGTTTCTCCTTGATTTGTCCCGGAATGCCCTGTTTTGTAGGGATTTCATAAGGATACTTTTTAGATTTAGGATAGCGGTATAGCATGGCGGTGTTATACCGCTTTTCCCATATATACATTGACCTTTGAACGGTCAAATACTCCGATATGGTTATAGATAATCTCGATTTCCTGTATTCTTTTACCACTGCTTTTGTCTGCTTCATGGACGATAATACGGTCTATGAACTCATGCACAATCTCCGATGTCAGTTCGGGTATCTCTGTATACTTCTTGACAGTAGATAAGAATGCTTTTACATTGACACTCTGTTGTTCTTCCTGCGACAATTCCATGCGGAGTGCTTCGATTTCTGACTGTAAATCTTTTTGCTCTGCTTCATATCCCTGTGACAGTTTCACAAATCGTTCATCAGAAAGTTTACCGCTTACATTGTCCTCATAGATACGTTGGAACAGACCGTCTAACTGTGTAGCGTTTCTCCTTATCGGACAGCACACGCTTTTTCTTTGCCAGTTCCTTGCTTTTCTGCTTTATGTCAGCGTCCATCACCATCTGCACAAATTCATCTTCATATGCTTTAACGTAGGACACAACCTCTCGCAGATTCTCCAAAACCAGTTGTTCTACAACCACGTTTCGGATATAGTGCATAGAGCAGTTATGAGTATCAGAACGGTAATTAATGCACACAAAATTATGTTTAGTGTCAGGGTCATTTGCCCGTCTGTGAAAGGATAGTTTCTTTCCACAGTCCGCACAGTAGAGGATTCCCGAAAACATCGGCATTTCTCCCATTTTGGTAGGACGTTTGCGGTTCGCACGAATTTTCTGCACAATATCAAAGGTAGACTTGTCGATAATCGGCTCATGGGTATTCTCAAAGATTTCCCATTCCGATTTATCATTTTCTATCTTCTTTTTCTGCTTATATGACTTGCGGTGTGTCTTAAAATTTACCGTATGCCCCAGATAGTCCATGCGTTCCAGTACGTCCACCACAACGGTACTCGACCATTGACAGGGATTCTTTGGGATATTGTTACGGACAGCATAACCTTTTTCCAATGCGTATGCACTCGGTATCAGTATCTTTCGTTCCGTCAGAATGTTTGCGATTCTTCTCGGTCCGTACCCGTCCACACACAAGCGGAAGATTTCTCGGACTGTGGCTGTATGGGAGTATCATTATCTGACAGGACAGGTCATGGCAGAGAAAAATGACGTATTTCCTCTTATGGACGCTGACAGGGTATCGCTCGCTTGCAGAGTAAGGTCATGGCGTATCAGTCCATAGGCTCACTGTCTGTCAAAAGTATCTGACCACTTTATGAAATTTTCAAAGAGCAACTGAAAAGAAAAGAATGTCTTTTCGTCCATACACAACACTCGACAACCGATTAATATTTGTGACATATTTCAGAAAAAATATATTCCCATTTCCCATAGTAACTACCCATAAGTAGGGGATTTGTTGCATTTTACAGAAGTTTATCTGATTTCCATTTCAAATTTTAAAATGGCTTTTGTAATGGCAGTTTGGATTCTGCCTTTTAATTCCCTGTCAACGACAATCTGCACACCACCGCATTCATCATAGAATGGGCGTAAGCAAGCTTTTGATATGTATGCGTTATAATGCTCTAAAATCTTTTCTATGGCTTCGTTGTTGCCATCGGAAGCCATGCGGATAGTCGTAAATCTCGGACATCTTTTTACCTGTTTCATCTGCGTTACTCCTCCGTATAGTTTTCTCGTATAATGCTCAATGCCCTCATTCTTCCTCTGTAAACGGAACATCTTGAAATTCCAATAATTTCTCCGATTTCCGTATCTGACATATCAAGGAAATAAAACATCAAAATAATGTTTCTCTGCCTGTCTTTTAATTTCTGAATCGCTTTGCAAAGACGCTCATCATAAACGTGGATTTCTATGCCATAAACAAGAAATACAGAGTATTCAACAGAATATTCATCTATGACACCGGCATGGTTCAGATCCGTTTCTGTTACATCACAGAACGGGATTTCATGTTTTGCCCGTCTGCCAAAAGTTCCCTATAATAATTCTTGACTGTTCTGTCTATGACTTTGCGGATAAGGCAGTCAAACTGTAGCCTTATGGCACTCTCAAATGAAGAAGGTTTCATAATCTCACCTCCTTCCTGTGCACTGTAAAAGCGTAGAGATTCTTACCTCTTTCCGCTCTGACACTCACCACAGAGATGAGATTTGTTATCCTGTCTGTAAATGGATTTAAAAATATTTTCAAACAGCAAAAAAGCACAAGAACAACGGTATATGGTTCTTGTACTCCTTTGATTATTCCTATTGTGTAATGTGAAAAATCACATTTACAAGCGCAGGGAATTATTGTATTAAAATAAATTTTTTTAACGGTAACGGATTTTTTAAATTAATGTACTCGCATAGGTTTGTCATAAGGCGTGTTCTCCTATAACCGCCTCAACGCTCCTATGAAATACCGTTAAAAAAACGATAGTCTCTCAACCATCGTTTTCATAAATTATGACACACAAATAAGAAACTGTGGATGGCGGTTTTTTTATTACCGCCACACAGCATTTTTCAATTTCATTTTTGAAAAAATATTCTGGCAGAAGAATTATTAACAAGTTATCTTTTCTTAATGATATTCTCAATGCTAATTATTTTCTGAACCCATTCTTTATAAAAATCAGGTTCATGGGAAACAAGTAACACTGTGCCTTTAAATTCTTTTAATGCAATTTTTAAAGATTGCTTTGCTTGAATATCTAAATGATTTGTCGGCTCGTCCATGATAATAAAATTACAAGGAGTAAGAATTAACAGGCATATCTTTACCTTTGCCTGTTCTCCACCGCTTAATGTGCCAATAGCCTGCATTGCGTGTTCGCCCATAATTCCACAACAGGCTAGATTTTTTCTCACTTCTTTTATCGTAAGTGACGGGTAACAATCAGACACTATCTGTATTGGCGTTTTTTCCTCATTCTCCCAATGTAAATCCTGTTCAAAATATCGCATTTTCACTTGTTCTGAAAAAGAAAACGAACCATTTAAAGCACCTAATTGTCCGACTAATGTTTTCAATAAAGTTGATTTTCCAATGCCATTAAAACCTGTTATCACAACTTTTTGTCCGCCATTTACTGTAAAATTAATATCAGATAAAACAGGGTAGTGATAGCCAACCGATAAGTGCTTGACGTTTAAATGCTCCGTATTTGTCAAAGGCATTTCACGAAAATGAAAAAATGGTATAATTTCTTTTTGGTCAATGGCTTCCATTTTATCCATTCTATCCAGTTGCTTTTGTCTGCCCCTTGCCATTTTTGATTTTCTTCCTGCTATATTTTTACGGATAAATTCCTCCGTTTTCTTGATTTCCTTTTGCTGTGCGGAATATTGACGTATATAATCTTCACGTAAGGCAGTTTTCTTTCTTAAAAACTCCGAATAGGTACCATAATATTTTGTGATTTTATGATTGTCTATATCACAGATTCGATTTGATATTTTTTCTAAAAAAGCATAATCATGCGAAACAACCATAAAAGCATTATTTAAACCGCAGAGATATTCTGACAGCCAATCAACATGTTCTTTATCCAAAAAATTCGTTGGCTCATCAAGAAGCAACACGTCCGGTTTTTCAAGCAAAAGTTTTGCCAAAATTACCTTTGCTCTTTGACCGCCGCTCATTTGTGCAATGGGTCTGTCTAAACCGATTGCCAACAACCCCAAACCTGTTGCAACCTGCTCAATCTTTGTGTCAATCAGATAAAAGTCCTGCCGTTCTAATTCTTCTTGATACCTCGCAGCGGTATTTAAGTTTTGAAAATCCCCCTCCTGCATGTTCTCATACAAGTAATTCATTTTTTCTTCCAAGTCATAAAGATTTAAAAATGCAGTTTTCAAAAAACTTTTCATATCAAGTTGCAAATTAATCTCAGCGTATTGGTCTAAATAACCGATACTTGTTTTGGATTGCCATGCAACACGTCCGTCATCGGGAAGCAACTGACCCGTACAGAGTTTAATCAGCGTACTTTTTCCTGTTCCATTCTGTCCAACGATTCCAACATGTTCCCCTTTGTTTAATGAAAAATCTGCATTTTTATATAAGACGTTTTCACTAAACGAATGTGATAAATTTGTAATTTCTAATAAACTCATATTTCATGTTCCTTTCTCTGTTTTTGAGCATAAAAAAACAGGAGACAAAATACATAAAGTGCAATAGTCTCCTGCTAAAATTATGAATATATAACAAAAGACTATAGACAAAACATTGCCTATAGCCTTAATCCCTTGCGTTTTATAACATACGGAAAAGAGACAATAAAACCATCTACCCACAAAGATACATTGCTTCATTGCCACATTTCCGATGAAATCTTACGCATTTCTTTATATGCTATACTCTGTACAATGTTTCATCGGATTTAATTGTACAGAGATAAGTTTCTTTTTAGGGTGGTTCGTTATATAGTAATTATTCATAATCAGTCTCCTTTGCTTGAAAACAAAGAAATTTTATCATAATCAATTTAATGTGTCAAATAAAACTACAGGTATGTGACATTTTGCAAAATTGTCACATCTGCTTTAAAGTGGCTCAAAGCCTTGTGAATCAGTGTTTTAAGAGTTTTAATTACAGTTTCTAGTCGTATTTGTGCCCCCTGTTAGATACCGGGGGGCAAAGCAGTCGTGGCTAAAGCCACTCCTGCAAGGCTGGAACAGGACGACACCTTTCGCTTCGCACGGTGTCACCTGTCCTGCCTTTCTTTTAATACTCTAGCCATTTCAAAAAATAATCCTAAAGTATAAATAAAAGGTTCCGAATTATTCTTTAGAAAATTATTATTTATTTTTTCATTAGTTATAATATCTACATAGTCTTTTCCATTGAATTTGTATTTTTCCAATACTGGAGATATATCTACAGTAACATTTGCAATTATTTCCCCTTCATTATGCACTATTGCAGAATTCACAGAATGATTACCATTATCAACAATGACAAGTCCTAAAGGATTAATTAAACATGCGTTGATATTTCCAGAATGTGCATCACCATCAAATGGATTTTTATTGCATTTTCCAATATATTCTAGACTATCAAACATTCTAGTATAATTCCAAATACATGATATTATTGGTGTTTCTTCTACATTAAATTTGATACTGCATTCATGAAATTCTTCAAATGACAAATTCAACACTAAACTATAAACAATGTACCTAGTGTATTCGGCATAATTTCTATCATTATATAAACATTTGGAAATTAATTCTCCTTGTACAGAATCTGCCATAAACTTAATTAATCTATTTATTGTAGGTTGGTTATTTTGTTCTACAAGTTTTTTAAAACCATCAATAAAGTGCTTTGTATTTTCTTCGAGATGTACATTTTCTATCCTGTTATTTTTTTGTAACCTTTTAAACATATAATCACCCTTTCACTATTATTTCATAAAATTTAACATAGTACATTGATAATAACAAATATTAAGAAAACAAAATTTTAACTTTAGAATGATTTGACATAACCCTCAATATTTCTATAAATACTTTAAAATTAACAATTAATTCATTCTTGAAACCATTACAAGAAAACTTTGAATTAAGTTAATTCATTCCCACTTTAGATATTATACTTATCAGTTCATGCATTATCAAGAGTGCGAGCATTGCTCCGCAACAGGCTCTTGACAAATCCTGCTCTGATAAGTACATGGTAATCAAGCAGAAATGAGTTAGTATGCTGTTTTACAGCAATAGAAAAGCACACCCGTTTTCAATATCAGATGTGCCTATCTACAAATCTATATTCCATTTACTACAAGCCCCACCTGTGACTGTCTATAAGCCTTTATTTTTCAATGTTTCTTCAACAATCCTTATGACAGCCCACATTTTGCAAGGGTTTCTGGGGTTATTGTGATATGCTCTGAAATTACAGATTGCGGCAAATCAGAGCAAGATTGAGCAAGTTGTCACTGCCTGTTAGTAGTAAAATTGGTAGTAAAAGGGAAAGGGTTACTACTAAGAAATATTTTGATTTATCTCTTCTAGTTCACGAAACATAGAACTAATTGCTTTTAGTTTTCCCCATTCATCCGGTTTAAGAATAACTTGTTGTTGACCAAGACCTAATATGCTCAAATCAACACTTATTCTCTTTTGCTTTCGTGTAATATAGTTTGTCTTGTAATACGCTTGATGAAAATCAACCAGCGTTATAGATGGATTTTTTTCTTTTATTTCTCCATCTCTTTCTTCCAGAAACATCCATGTAATACCATCAGTAAAAATAACATATTTACATGCTCTAATTTCTGCAAGAAGCTCACTTTTGTTAGCGTCTACAAAATCTGATAATTTCTGGTAGAATGTTTCATCCTTTATAATTACTGGATTCTTTGTTTCAACCATTAATAAGGGTTTTATAGGATTTGAAAAACTATAATCTTTATGAATAAATATATAATCAGGAACAACATACTCATCATCATCTTTAGGAGCACAAATAGTGTGCATTCTTTTCTTACTTTCGGTTTGATTTTCTGTTCTAGGACCACAACTTCTATCATCATAAATAGGTACAATTTTCAATTTTTCAGAACAACACATTTGAAAAAAACGGAATAAAAACCTCGGAAAGATAATGTTCATGATTACATTCTCGATGTATCTCTATTAATCTTGTTATGAAATCCAGATAGGATATCTTTTCTGTGTTTAAAACTATCTCATAATTAGCATCTTTATCCATTATTGTAATCCTTTCATTATCATCCTTTTGCAGCATTAAATAAAGTTTTTCGCATTCCTTCTCGCCATTCCTCATTAGCTATACACATACCCATGTAACAGTGTTCATTAAACATACAGACTTCACATATCATTTGATCTACAGCCTGCATAAGCATATCATCATCACTAGGCAACTCATAAGATTCAATCTTTTTAATATCATACGGTTCTCTTATTCCAAATGATATCTGCTTACCATTTTTTGTTTTCAGATAACGATATATCTCACCCCCAAAGGATAAGCAATCTCCCACTTGATATTCTTCAAAAGGCTCAATATCCATCCAGACATGGTCTTCCTTACCTTCGTAGCAATCACCATCCATAAGTCCACCAGATACATAGATGCAATTGAATATGACCTTGCCTTTCTTTTTATTAAATCTGCTAATCTGACCTTTGAAGTCACACCAAGCATTGCTGTAATAGCAATACTCAAAGCAATGCCTTATGATGTTTCTGGAATTAAAAAGTACCTGTAGGTATTCCTCATACGATAAGTTTTCTCCACCCGCTACATCTTTCATCGCATCATCTGTGGTATCAATAGCACCAAACTCTGACTGGACAAGATATCCGCTATGACTGTATTTCTCCACAAATTCTTTCCATCGTTCTTTGTCTGATGGTTGATGAATTGATTCAGGCTTTTTACCTTCCACCTCTTCCCACATTGCATTAATGCCTTCTTCGTAATGATTCATAATCATCTACCTCCTTTAAAAAGTGCTACCCTTGGTAGCCTGACATTTTAATATTGGTAACCGAATCTGCATACATACTAATCATATCAGAAAGAGCCGGTTTTTTCTACAAAAATAACGCACTAGCCAAGCCAGAGCGTCATCCCTCTTTCATATTAAATTACCTTGAACATCTTCTGCGACATCGGTTTCTCTTTCTTCTGCTCAACCTCCACCTGCGCTTTCCTAAACTCTTCCATCCGCTTTAATTCTTCCTCAGCATCATCGAATCCGATATGCGTGTACACATTCATTGTGACCGATATATCTGAATGCCCCATGAGGTACTGTAATGTCTTTGGATTCATTCCCGATTTTGCCATATTGAAGCAATAGGTATGTCGGCATACATGAGGCGTGATATTTGGCATCTGCACCCGGTAGATGTCATTGTATCTGCCGACCATATGATTGAAACGATGTTGCCAGTGCATTGTCACAAGTGGCATTCCATTATCATCGTAAAACAGGAATCCACTATATCCATCTATGGACTTCTCCACTTTCTTTCACACTTTCTCTCCTTCCGACAAGGTGGTTACACAGCTGACTGGAATTATTCTAGACCCTCAAACCAACCCCTCAAAAACTGACACGTCCACGATATTTACCAGCAAATCCAAATCCGTATTGACCTGCTTCTCCAATTTCCTGAGTGACAAGCATGGATTTTTGCCCTTTGGCAGTTTGTCCGTTGACTCCAGTTTCCAACTATAGACAAAATGTGGTTTTCCATCAATATGGTACTTATACTGATATTTTCCATCTGTCCTTACGCTCTCTCCCGGTCTGAGGACTCTTCTTTTGGAATCCCTCTTGTCTGTCCTCTTCTGCCTTTGCCATTAGCCACGCCTCTTCAGCTCTGGATGGTGCAGCAGATATTTGCTCTTATGCCCTGTTTCAAGCGGACTCTAACATTACTATTAGTTTTAATAATTAGAATTATTTTATCAACTTATAAATTTTTTCCAAGTTCATATGCCTTCTTCATTATATCCACATGATCCTCGGCTGTATTTGCTGCATCAATTCCACCGCCACCGACCATGCCTTTTAAGGAAGCCTTTTCAAAACAATCTACCCAGCCTTGCAGCCCATTATAGGCTTTCTCAAATGCACTTTCATCATTCTCTGCCGCAGTTGCAATCATATAATAAATATCTCTGAATAAATAATCTGCCGAATATAAAGGATTCAATCTATCAAGAAGTGTTTTCATCTGACCGCACATCTCATAATAATAAATTGGGGTTGCATAGACAATAACTTCTGCATTCTTTACCTTTGCCATAATATCTGCAATATCATCCTTCTGTACACACATCCCGGTCCTCTGGCAGGATAGACAACCGATACAATATTTTATATCTTTTCCTTTCAAAGAAAGAAGTTCCACATTATGCCCCGCTTCTTTTGCTTCCTTTGCACACTCATTTGCAAGTATATCAGAATTGCTCCCTCCTCGAAGACTTGTCAATATGATCAATACTTTTTTACCATAATTAACCAACTCCGTTTTCTTCAAAAAATTTCTGGATTTTATCAAATGGGATTACATCCAGATTATCGTAAAGATCTGTATGAACAGCCCCTGGAATTGTCAGCAGCTCTTTATTGGATGTGTACTTGCTGTCCTTAATCATATTTTCATAAGCATCTTTTCCAAAATAATAGCTGTGTGCTTTTTCTCCGTGAACAATGAGGACAGCACTTCTGATTTCATTACTGTACTTTAATATTGGCTGATTCATAAATGACATACATCCAATACTGTTCCAGCCATCATTGGAATTCAGGCTTCTTTTATGATAACATCTGCCTTTATAATACTCACTGTAATCTTTTACAAAGAAAGGGGCATCCTCTGGAACCGGAAGAGAAACACAACCACCAGCTCTGGAATATTCGCCTTTACAGTATTCTTGTGTTCTGAGGGTATTCAGCGACTGCTTCTTCGCATAACGTGCTTCTTCACTGTCCTCAGAATCAAAGTACCCATTCGCATCTACCCTTGTCATATCATACATGGTAGATGCAACCGTTGCTTTTATTCTTGTATCGAGTGCAGCTGCGTTAAGAGCCATCCCACCCCAGCCACAGATTCCAATGATTCCTATTCTATCTTGATCTACCTCTTCCCGAACAGAAAGGAAATCAACAGCAGCCATGAAATCTTCTGTATTAATATCCGGAGAAGCCATGTATCTTGGATTGCCTCCACTTTCTCCCGTAAAAGAAGGATCAAATGCAATAGTAAGGTATCCTTTTTCAGCCATCGTCTGCGCATACAGTCCGGAACACTGTTCTTTGACTGCACCAAATGGTCCACTTACAGCAATCGCTGGATATTTCCCGAATGCATTTTTCGGCTTATACAAATCTGCAGCAAGTGTGATTCCATAACGATTTACAAATGTCACTTTCTAATGATCTACTTTTTCACTTTTTGGAAAAGTTTTATCCCATTCAGATACTAGTTTTAATTCTTCTGCTTTCAACATAAATATAACCTCCATATGCAAATTGTCTTATAATTCAAGAATGCCTCGGCATTCTTGCTGCGAGGTGCGCGTCATGCAATTGCATGACATACTTCTACTGCGCACCTCTGCAATCCTGCCGGAGGCTATATCAGCTGGGGGATTGACTCCCAGCTGATATACTTTTTTCAACCTTCCTATTTTAGTTTTCTATATTCTTCATCACTTACCGGTTCAAGCCATTCATTGGAACTATTTTCGCCCGGAACTTCTATTGCCAGATGTGAAAACCATTCATCCGGTGCTGCGCCATGCCAGTGTTTTACTTCTGCCGGAATATTGATGCAGTCGCCTGGCTTCATTTCCACAGCTTCTTTACCTTCTACCTGATAATATCCTCTTCCGGCAACGCATACCAGAATCTGTCCACCTCCACTTTTTGCATAATGAATATGCCAGTTATTTCTGCATCCAGGTTCGAATGTCACATTGAAAATTCCAACCTGAGAAGTAGAAATCGGTGCAAGAAAACTTCTGCCCGAAAAATACTGTGCAAAGCCATCGTTTGGTGCACCAATTGGAAATACCATCTTTTTTGCATGCGCCCGCATCGCTTCCTCTTCGTATGGCAAATCTCCTTCGCCTGTTTCCCACACTTCCTTTGCAAGATTGAAAACAGCCCATGCTTTTGGCCAACCTGCATAGAATGCGACATGTGTGACCACTGCAGCAATCTCTTTTTGTGTCACACCATGATTTTTTGCATTTTGAAGATGATATCTTAAAGAAGAATCCGTAATTCCGGAAGCCATCAGAGCAACCACGGTAATAATGCTTCTTGTTTTTACGTCGATGTCCTGGTTATTCCAGTTTTCACCGAAAAGTACATCATCGTTAAAATGTGCAAACTCCGGTGCAAATTCACCAAGTGTATTTCTTCCTGCTGTCTGTACTATTTTTTCCATGTTCTGTATACCTCCATAGCACTGTTATTTATAAAGATTTTACCCACTCACTGATTTCCTGTTTTGTTCCACGATTTAACAGTCTGCCTTCTGTAATAACTGCGTCCGATGCAGATGACTGCAATTCTTTCACAGTGTTCCCAAATCCACTTCCACCGGATGTTGCAAAAAGCACAGTCTTTTTGCCGCTGAAATCATAAGTTTCCAAAAATGTATTGATGATTGTCGGAGCCACATACCACCAGATTGGGAATCCCAGAAGGATCTCGTCATAAGAACTCATATCCATCTCTTTTTTCATAATCGCCGGCCTGTATTTCTTATCACTCATTTCCACACTGCTTCGGGATTTTTTATTCATCCAGTCAAGATCTGCCTTTGTATATGGAATCTTCGGCTCAATCTCAAACAAATCCGCTTTTGCTTCCTCTGCGATCATCTGTGCTACTTTTTTTGTTGTTCCGCTTGCACTGAAAAATGCCACTAATTTTTTACTCATAATAAAAAGCCCCTTTCTATACGTATTTTTCACAAAAAAATAGATGTATAAGATTTACATTCATCTTACACATCTATTTTAAGCTCTATCGCTTCATTATGTCTAATGCTTATATTGAATTTTGTTTTATGCCTGAAAAGCATTAATCTCCTCGATCATTTTACGGACTGCCAAAGAATATGGGATATTCCGTCGCCAGGCAATCACCGTACTGGTCGTGATTTCAGGAGAAATTCTTCGCTGTACAAGAATATCCTCTCGCCAATACTTTGCAGCACCCTCAATTGAAATTGGATACCCCAGTCCATTTGCCGCCATAACTCCGGCATTCGTTCCAAGATTACTCGTAAAAGCAATCTGTAATTTTGAAAAGTCTTTCCCAAACCAGTTAGCAAGTTCACTTTGAACGTTCATTCTTTCCGGCAGGATCAAGGGCTTTCCGATAAGATCTTCTTTTTTTATAAACTCTTTTTCTGCCAGCGGATCATCCGGCCGCATTCCGACACACCAGTGATCGCAATCTGTGATCCGGATATAATCCAGCCCTTCGGTGTCCACCGGCTCCATGAATAATGCAATATCTACAAGTCCTTTGTTCATCATCTCATACACTGCATCTGCTGTTGCAGTATGCAATACAATCTGAACCAGCGAATATTTTTCTTTATATGTTTTACATATCTTCGCCAATGTCTCCACTGCTGCAAATTCACCGCATCCAATGGTTATCGTGCCCTCTACAACCTCTTCTTTTCCTTTCAGTTCCTCAAGCGTCCTTTCCTCAAGATTAAGAATCTCCAAGGCACGCCTTTTTAATAAAATTCCTTCATCAGTGAGCGATATTTTCTTCCCGTTTCGAATAAATAATGTTATTCCCAGGTCCTCTTCAAATGCCGCCATTTGTCTGGATAGCGTTGGCTGGGTAATATGCAATTGTTCTGCTGCTTTTGTAAAGCTCTGTTCTTTTGCTACTGTTAAAAAATAGCGTAATAATCTTAATTCCATATCTTTATATTCCTACAAATTTTTAATTCTAAAAGCTTAAAACTATCGTTCTCTAATCTTCCTGACATTACGATTCATGAGGTGTCTTCCAATATGTCTATAAGCAAATGCCTTAAAGGCTGAAATTTCTTGATGATGTTCCTTCAACAGTTCATCTAGACAATCATAAACACCAAAATCCTGATTGATTCCTTCGCTCTGAATATAAGTATTGTTTCTATCAAATTCAATAATGAGATTTCTGAAATCCTTGACTGCTACTCCATAACCGCAAAATGCACCTTTACATTCCGGATTTCGTTCCCGTAACTTCTTTATATAGGTTTTATCCAAAATGAAAGCTTCCAGTTCATACCACTGATTTTCAAAATTAATTTCTACCCAGCTATGGAAAATATTTTTTGGAGCATTACGGTAAACAAACCCGGTCATAGCTCCTTTCTGCAGGCTTTTATCAATCGTAAAACCATGTACTCTGCATGGAATGTTGCAGGCACGTAAAAGTGCCATGAATAAAGTTCCTTTAGTATTACATTGTCCATAACCATCTGCAAGTACTTTTGAAGCTGAAATTCCGTCATCAATATTATATCCAAATAAAACATCATCTCTTACATAGTTGTAGATTGCCTTAATCCTTTCAAATTCACCCATTTCCTTCCATTTCATATTTTGAATAAGTTTTTGAATTGCCGGATTAGAAAAATCAACCATTCGTGTTTCCCTAAGATACTTATCTTTCATTTCCTATCGCCTTTCCCATAGATTTTCTCACAACACAATGCATTCGCATACCTTTACGAATTTCAAATTTTTCTACTTTTAATCCTGCTTTTTTGCAACATTTTATGACTACATCTCTTGTTGGCACCTGGACATCTCCATGTCCGCATATATTTGCCAACGGCATTTCCAATGTATTCATTAGCCATACCAATACTTTATTGTCACTGGTCACATCTCTCAGTATCAATCTTCCATTTGGGCGGAGACATCTTTTCACACTGTCAAAAAATGCCTGTGGATCCGGATAATGATGGAAGCTCATAGAACAAATAATTGCATCAAATGAATCCTTTTCAAAAGGAAAGTTCTCACAGTCTCCTACAACAAATGTTGCATTTGAAATATTTTTCTTTTTTGCCTGTTCAATCATGGCCGGAGTCAGATCCAGTCCTGTATAATGTCGGTCTGGATATTTTTCTGCTAATAAAGAAATCATCGGAGCAGGCCCACAGCCTGCATCTAATAAATCTCTAAAAGGCTCCTTCTCTAATTCTTCCAGAATATCTGGATAATCTTTCTTGCACATTTCGTAAATACCAGCATGGCTACTTTCATATCTTCCTGCTGCTTTTGTAAATTCTTTAATTGACAATTTTTTATATTCTTCATTTTTCATGCTTTTTTCTCCAATCACTGTACCTTTTTCGTCTTGCATCCGCATTTCTTCATTGATATGTTCGAAAAAATTCATTGGCAAAAATAATTATCTTCAGCGGTATAGTATTAGTTCTATAGCTTATTGATTATATTACCTAATATCTGTTATTCTATAATCTTTCATTGTGTTAGTTTTAACTAACTATCTAGTATAAAGAAAACCGTGCAAAAAGCAAACTGTAATTTCACACGGTTTTCTTATGCTTAAGTATATCACTTACATAATCATATAACAATATATTTCTTTCAACAATTTACGCAACAATTTACAAAACCAGGCGGTGGAATTTACTCTTTCACACAAGTATTACTTTTTATTATTTTCTCTTGCCATAATTCCTGTAAATTGTTCGACACCGAAACGTCTCATAAACATTTCACATTTACACAGGAATAAATAGTAAATATTTAATCCGCATCGACTTAGTCCTTCATAATTTCCCTGTCCCTTAGAAATCAATAGATCAGCGTTTTCAACCTCATCCATTGATTCCTTGGAGATTGCTCCAATCACATTACCTGGCAATCTGGTACCGTTTCCAATTACCTTTTGCGCAACATCTTCCATGTGAATGTATTTTGCATCTTCTAGTGTAGCATCATTTAGAACTGGTTTGCCTCTTACAATCACAGTTATATGTAAATTAGGATTAATATCGCGAAGAGTTGAAATCAATAACTTATCTGTTACAATTTCTCCGCAGTTATCCGTAAAATAAACCAGCCTTTTCGCATTGACCAAATCGTTTTTAAAAACATCCAACAGCTTAGAATCTATATTTATATTTATTGCTTCATCTAATTGAGCTTTCAGCTCATCTTCATTTACATTTTCTAAAGCTCCAAAATCAATATAGTTTCCAACCATTGCATACTGTATTGCTGTTTTTAAATGATTTTCAGATGTATCAACTTTATTTTTCATATACGGAAAGTGATCAAGCATTAATTGATTGTAATACTGTTTGATTTCTGTGTAATCCATCACATTTCCAAAAAGTTCCTGACGAAGATTATCCATTTTTTCTGCAACCTGTGGTGTAGATAACCCATCACTATTCTTTACAATCTCCTTCACCTTATATTGATATTCTGTTATCTTTTCTTCTGTTGCATTAACAGGATATTTATTGATATTTCGTTTTATCTGACATTTTTTACATTCTTCATTTATAACCATAATGTCACCTCCGTAAACTATGAGATAAACGACCTACAGCTCCGTATATTTCACTGCATTTCCCTTTGCCTTATCTACCGGATATTTTGCTTCATTCTGTTCCATCTTCATATTCACGATTTCATCAGCATCAAGTTCTAACTTATCCAAAAGATTTTGTGAGTAAACGAGTACGTCTGCCAATTCTTCTTTTATATGCTGCAGATCATATTCTGTCTCATTCCACTGGAAACACTCCAACAACTCTGCTGCCTCAATCACAATTGATTTTGCAAGATTTGCCGGACTATGAAATTGATCCCAGTCTCGATCTTCTGTAAATTTACGAATGCGCTCTATTGTTTTTTCTTTCATGAAATTCTACCTCATTATTTTTGTTTCAAAAGCTTTTTTAAATACTCTGCCAAGGCGGTATCTGTACACTATACATAACATCCCTTCATGCCTCTCGTCATAAGTGTCCGGTATGTATTTTTAATAATTTCATCTGCCACCTGATCAGCTTTTTCTTTATCTTTCTTCGCCAGTGTTTTTATTCCTTTTAATGAATTATCAGTTCTTGCACGTTTTGTGTAGTCGGTGATCACTTTACCATTTTCAAATCGCATATCGTCACCAATGATAACACCTACATAATCGAATTCTAGCCCTTGCGATGTATGAATACATCCGGCTTCATGAATGGACTCTTCACTGATTGCAAAAGCATCTCCGCCATCGAGATTTCAGCTTATAGAATAATCTCCAATTTCGATGTCATGATAATTTGTATTATTTCTGGTAGCCTTCGGCCAATTCCAACAATAACCTGCGAGAATTCTCGCTCTATTTCTGGCATGATTCTTTTCAACCACAATTGATTCCATCTCTGCAGGTGTGTCACAGATACGAATATCGTAATCAATTCCGTCAAGATCATAATTGGCTGTATCACGGATTTCCAACGCCTGATCTAACCATGCCAGGTATCCGTCAGAACCATTACAGCGGAACTGAGAAACAAGCTGCATTTTAATAACTTCTGATTTTTCCAAGGCCGCCCACTTTTCTATTTCCGCGACACTTCCAATATCTGACAGTGTGACCCTCTGACTTTCATCAATAAAAAACACACTACAAGCAGCGGCATGAATAATTTCTTTTATCTGGTTCTCACCCATGTTTTGGAACATACCGGATTTTTCATTAAGCCGGTGGGCTTCATCAGCCAGTAATGTTCCGACTGAATTTCTTGGTGCTTCGGTATAACTTCCGGAACCTTTAAAGAGATTATCTACACTATTTTTCCTCATGTGTCCCTTTAACTTGAACTGATAGACTGTTCTAGGTGCAGCATTTTTCGAAACATATTGAACAAATTGCATGCGATTCGTGAGTTCGGCCAGTAGATTAATTGCAACGACTGTTTTTCCGGTTCCAGGACCACCTTCAACAATAATCGTTCTTTTCTTACCATCTTTTTGACATTGACAGGAATAATCAAGAATACTTTCATATACAACCTTCTGTTCATCCAACATTACGAATTCTTGATTTCCTTTAAGCATATTTACAAGCGCGTCTTGAAGTTGTTTAGAAGGTTTAATTTTTCCATGTTCAATTTTCAGTAATGTATCCTCTTTGTCACCTGTTACAATTTGCTTTTTGATAAATGTACGAAGAGATTCTCTTTGCCCGTAAGTAAATGCAGGTGTTTCTTCCATAACATCCTGATATTGTTCTTTATCTAATGGATCATTTTCCGTTCTTGGATAATTATGAAGATACGCACAAGGATGAAGATCGATTTCATTGTCTTGCACATATTCATTATAATCTCGGATTAAAGCCGCATAAGACCATGCTTGATAACACGGGTGTACCACCCTTCGATTTGCACCGCCTGTATAGGTCTCGACAATTGCGTCCTGGCCATCTACTGCCGTTAATTTTTCCCACTGTTTCAGTTCAACAATAACAACATTACCTTTTCCATTCCATCCATAACCAGAAATAAGAAAATCTACCCGTTTTGAAGTCTGAGGAATATTATATTCAATCGCCACACCTGCATCCTTTGGAATATCGGAATCATTCAATGTAATATACATTTCTTTTAATGAATTCCGCCAGGCATTCAGCTCACTTAGTCCTGTCGTTCGGTTCATCTTTAATTTTATATTTTCATATAATTTTGTCTCCAAACGATCATTCTCTGTATCAATCATAAAATCACTTTTTGTACCTGCATAAATAAGCATGTATTCACATCCTCTTTTCTAACGCTAAATCAAGTTAATCCTTTGTGTTCGTCAAATTTTCCATCTTAAACACATAATAACCTTCATAGTAATAACTGTGATCGATACCCTTCATATAAATTTCTCGATCATTTACATTATCCGTAAGTGCATTTTTCAGAAGAAACTTTATTTCGATATCTTTGATCGGACTTCGCTCCATGGCAAGCAGATAATCCTCTTTATCCACCTTGCTCCAGTCAACCACATAGCCGATTTCTTTTTTCAACATCAAGTCAAGCCATATTCTCGTACTTCTTCCATTTCCCTCTCGGAACGGATGAGCCACGTTCATTTCAACATATTTTTCGACAATTTCATCAAAAGTTGACTGTGGCATTTTGTCTATACTCTGTAATGCTGTTTCCAAATACATTAGCGGAGCAAATCTAAAATTTCCTTTTGAAATATTAACCTTTCTTAATTTACCGGCAAAATCATAAATCTCATCAAAAAGATATTGATGGATCAATGCAAGACTTTTATAAGTCCCCGGTTCTAATGTCTCAAAAAAGCCACTTTCAAACATTTCAAGCGCTTTTTGCTTACTGATTTTTTCTTCCATTCTTGCTAATTCTGTAGAATCTGTAATACCTAATTTATTTTCAAGCATAATTTACCTCACATTCTTCATGCGATTACTTTTTCAGTCACAAATCTATCTTTATAAGTATACCGTAATATCGGCAACAAATCCATTTTATTATGTGATATCTTACTTTTGTTTTGCCGTATTTAAATGCTACTTTATCTTCACAGCTGGTCTCAGTATTCGTCTGATTATCAACTGCAAAAATCAAACATCTCCCTACAAATCATTTTCCCGCATGTTGTTTTGAAAATATTTTCATAAGCTTTTAAAGCAGCTTCTTTCGATAGACCATCCTCCATAATATTAACCAGGAAATCAGCCTCTACCAATATCTGATAATCAATTTCATCAATATTATTATATGTATGATGATGCGCAATCAAATACTGAACCCGATCAGATACATCTTGATCAAAGCCTAATTCTTTGAGCATCTTTTCTGCAATTGCAGGACCTTCTTTTTCTTGTAATTTTCCATTGCAGTTCCCATATTTTTCTTCGCAGAAATGAATTCCAATATCATGTGTCAAAGCTGCTGCTTCAATGATAAACAAGCATTCCTTATCTACATTTTCTGTTTCTGCGATCAATTTTGCATAACTATGTACTTTACAAAAATGTTGAATCCTCTTTGCATCTCCTCTGTATAATTCAATCATTGCCAAATGTAATTTATTTATCATTTTAATGCTTCCTCCTCTTGCACTATATAATAGCTTTTGAATTGATTCTCTATTTTCCGTGACATATGTCACATTTTTATTCCTGAATCTGTATCATTAGAAACAGTCAGCTCAAAGTGTTTTCGATTTGTTTTTAGATAGCCTTCTTTTTGTAACTTCGATATCTCCGTAGACATTGCCGCACGATCAATACAAAGATAATCTGCCAGCTGCTGCCGGTCAAAAGGAATATCAAAAGATAACGACGAATGTCTGATAGATTCTGCTGACAGATACGACAATAGTTTATCTCTGGTTGTTCGTTTCCCGACATGGGTAATCTTATCGTTCAGGATCAGTATCTTATTCGCCAGAACACTGACAAGGTTACGGATCAGTTTCTGATGATGCTCGCATGCCGTCGGGCAGGAAACAAGGAGTCTCTGGACATTCAGGGAAATAATTTCACAATCCTCATCTGCTATCACACTGATATTTAAAACAGCTCCCGGGCTTGCTGCATATGGCTCACCAAAGAAATCACCGGTATGGCATTTTGACAGAATATTTCGATGTCCCCAGAGATCTTCCTGAATCACAAGAACACAGCCTGACAGCACAAGTCCCATTACCTCGGTAGAATCTCCCGCTCTGAAAATATAAGAATTTCGTTCTTTGGAAATTATTGTTGCATTTACACAATGCAATATGGATAATATTTCGTTATCAGTAAGACCTTTGAAGAATGGACTGTTTCTTAGAATAGGCAAATATTTTTTCAAAATCGTTCCTCCTGTTGGAAATCAAACATACAAGTTGTATTTATTATACTATGATTCTAGCAGAAACAAAAGTGAAATGTTATAAATGGAGGGTAAAAATGATAAGAAAGATTATTCGAATCGATAAAGAAAAATGCAACGGCTGTGGTGTCTGTGCAGATGCCTGTCATGAAGGTGCCATTGATATCATTAATGGAAAAGCAGAATTGGTGAGAGAACATTTCTGTGACGGACTTGGTGATTGTCTCCCGGAATGTCCTACAGGTGCCATTTCTTTTGAAGAAAGGGAAGCTCCTGCATATGATGAAGAAGCCGTAAAAGAAGCTCAGAATAAGAAAATTGCTCAAAATCAGGCAATGTCTACGCACACCGGTTGTCCTGGTTCTAAAATCATGCAGATTCGGCGGACAGAAACACCTGAGTCTGTAAAATCATCTTCAACCGTAGATTCTGTATCAAAACTTCAGAACTGGCCAGTCCAGATTAAACTTGCACCAGTCAGTGCACCATATTTTGACGGTGCAAAGCTTTTAATTGCAGCCGATTGCACTGCTTACGCTTATGCAAGTTTTCATAAGGATTTTATTCAGAATAAGGTAACATTAATCGGTTGCCCTAAATTAGATCAGGTAGATTATAGTGAGAAATTAACTGCAATCATTCAAAATAACAACATCCAAAGCGTAACGATCGTAAGGATGGAAGTTCCTTGCTGTGGTGGTCTGGAGATGGCAGCAAAAAAAGCGCTTCAAAATAGTGGAAAATTCTTACCATGGCAGGTTATAACGATAGGTATTGATGGGAAAACTATAGAATAAAAAAAGAAGGAGAATGCAATAATGGATAAGAAAATGTTTTGTTTTCAGTGTGAACAGACAGTCGGATGTACCGGCTGCACAGGAAATGCCGGCGCCTGTGGGAAAAAAGCAGATACAGCCAGATTACAGGATGAACTGACAGGTGCGTTGATCAGCCTTGCAAGAGCTGTTGACGGTTCAACTGCTATTTCTAAAAGAACCGGGCAAATCATAATTGAAGGATTGTTTACTACAGTTACAAATGTGAATTTTGACGATACATCAATTGAAAACATGATACAAAAAGTCAGAGCTGAAAAAGAAAGACTGGTTCCTGACTGCAGCAAATGTCAGTCACCATGCGGTAAAACAGATGAATACGATATGCAGCAGCTGTGGGATACCAACGAAGATATCCGTTCTCTGAAGTCTCTTATTCTTTTTGGGATTCGTGGGATGGCAGCCTATGCCTATCATGCAAATGTTCTGAATTATGAAGATGCCGAGGTGAATCGATTCTTCTGCGAAGCATTGTTTATGATTGGTTATGGAGAGAGTGTGGAAACTCTGCTTCCCACAGTGCTCAAAGTAGGAGAAATCAATCTGAAGTGTATGGCACTTCTTGACAAGGCAAATACAGAAACCTATGGAATACCAGAACCAACCGATGTGACACTTACAATAGAAAAGGGGCCTTTTATTGTCGTGACCGGACATGATCTGAGAGACCTGCAGCTTTTACTTGAACAAACAGAGGGAAAAGGAATCAACATCTATACTCATGGTGAAATGCTCCCTGCCCATGCATATCCGTTCTTAAAAAAATTCTCTCACTTAAAAGGGAATTTTGGAACCGCATGGCAGAATCAGCAGAAAGAGTTTGATCATCTTCCTGCTTCGATTCTCTACACTACCAACTGTCTGATGCCGCCAAAAAGCAGCTATGCTGACAGAGTATTTACAACAGAAATGGTTGCTTTCCCAGGTGCTGTTCATATCGATGAAAAGAAAGATTTTACGCCGGTTATTGAAAAGGCACTGGAACTGGGTGGTTACAAGGAAGATCAGATACTCACAGGCATCAATGGCGGTAAAAAAGTGACAACCGGTTTTGGTCATGCGGCTATTCTGTCTCATGCAGGTACTGTAGTAGAAGCTGTAAAATCAGGAGCAATCCGTCATTTCTTCCTGGTTGCCGGCTGTGATGGTGCCAAACCGGGCCGAAACTATTACACAGAATTCGTAAAACAGACACCTTCTGACAGTATTGTCCTTACCCTGGCATGTGGAAAATTTCGTTTTAATGATCTTGAACTGGGAGAAATCGGTGGTCTGCCACGGCTGATGGATATGGGGCAGTGCAATGATGCTTATGGTGCGATTCAGGTTGCTGTGGCACTTGCAGATGCATTTGGATGTTCCGTAAATGAACTTCCACTCTCCTTTGTTCTCTCCTGGTACGAACAGAAGGCTGTCTGCATCTTGTTAACGCTTCTGCATTTAGGTATCAAAAACATTCGTCTTGGTCCTTCTCTTCCGGCGTTTTTGTCTCCTAATATTCTGAATTTTCTAGTGGAGAATTATGGCATTGCACCTATTACCACACCGGAAGAAGACATTAAAGCACTGCTGAATCATAGCAAATAAAGTTTTAACGGTTCAGCACCTTTACAGTTGCATAAGCTTTCGAGTGATCTATAAATTCAACAAAGCCGATGCGGGATTCAAAATCCTCCACCGGCTTTATTGATTGTAATCCCAGAAATGAAAACTATCTTATAATATGTACTCCATTTGTCTTTCTTTCGTTCGCATTCCGATTTTTTCATAGAATTTCTCAGCAGGAGTATTTCCTGCCCATACATTTAATGTCACTTCATAACATCCCAGCTGTTTCGCTTCACTTTTTACATATTCAAACAGACTTTCGCCAATATGCTGGCCTCGAGCCTCTTGATCGACACATAGATCATCAATAAAGAGAGACTTAAACTGCACCATATTATTTGAAAAGGGCTGCTCCTGCAATTGACAAAATGCATACCCTATACAAACATCATCCTCATTTACTGCAACATATACCGGTTTTTCTTTATTTTTCAGAAGCTCTGTCAATTCGTCTGTAGTATATTTGGTCGTATCCGGAATAAAAATATCAGGTCTTATATCTGCATGAATTTGTAACACCTGTTTTAATAGCTCTAAAATTCTTGGAATATCTTTTTCTTCTGCTTTTCTGATAATCATTTTTACTCTCCCATCATTGTATCAATATCAGTAAACTATTTCTAATCATCAATTATTTCCCAGTGTCCATTGGAACCACGACCAATAAATCGGACAATACCTATATCTTTGATATGACGTTTTACAGTCTTGGAACTTATTCCTAACGTCATAGCCATTTTTTCTGAGGGACATTCCGAGGGAGCCGCCGATGATTTTTCCAAATCCACTACTTTTACGTTCCATATATCCTAGCCGATTAAATATATCTGCCAAAACCGGGTATCTTCTCGTTGATGGAACTGTAAGCGGATCCGGTAACTGCACTTGCTTCTCTTGTTCTTCCTGCGTAGCTAAGCTGATGCTGACAGCACCTGGAATGACCTTCGGAGTCTCATCTCAATTTTGGAAAGAAGATGACTATCTTAAAGCCCTTTCCCCATTGGGAAGCAGCTTCCAGACGAAGGTTTAGATCGTCTGCCATCTTCTTAACCAGGTAAAGCCCTATACCAGTAGCTTTCTTTCTGCTGTCAGTAGAATCCCCGGTAAAGCCCTTTTGAAAAATATACGGCAGATCATATTTTTTTACACCGATGCCATTATCCTCAACTGAAAGGACATCTGCGGTCTCCGAATGTATCATAGAGATCGTTAGCATGGGACTATCGCTGCTATATTTTATGGCATTGCTCACGATCTGTCCCAACATAAACTGAAGCCCTCTACGGTCTGTATAGACTGTTTTAGATTGCAGTTTATTGAGAATTGCAAACTGCTTTTCTTCCAAAAGTGGGGCATAGTCATCCAGAACTTCCCCCAAGCAGTCATTCAAATTGATATCCTCAAACTGATAATCCTTTGTACTGCTCTTTAACCGGGCATAGTATAACATTTGAGTGACATCCTCCTGAAGCTGACTGCGGACATAATCTAGCTTTGTTTGCAGGGGAGGAGATATTTCGTCACTCCGATTATCCAGGAGCATGGTCAACAACGATAGGGGCGTTTTCGCTTCATGTGCCCAGCCCTCCACATATTCTTCATAGTCCTGTAGGGCATCTGCCATACTGTTACTCTCAGTTTTGTGTTCCTGTAAAACTGATGCCAGAAGCCGGATAGATTCTCCTTCTTCCCGGCTGATGGCACTGAGCAGCCGTTCCTCGTTGCAGATGGTAGGATCACTGAGGAAATCCCGGAACAGCTCTCGGCGGGTGGTCTCCCGCTTGTTTAGTACAAACAGAATCGCTGAAAACAAAAGGAGGCTTGTCAGAACTACTAACCCAATCAAGGGTTGAAATGCCTGAATGTCAGAAATCCAAAGAATGATAGCACAAAAGCAATCCACGCCCAACAGCAACAATAGCCAGGGGTAGTATCGCTCTGTTATGCGCCAAAGCTGCTTCATGGAGCCACCCCCGTTTCCAGACGATAGCCCATCCCACGAACCGCAACGATTCGCTGCTTCATCTCAAGACCGGACATCGTCTTTTTCAGCCTGGTCAGATTAACCTGCAAGGCATTTTCGTCTATGTATTCCGTGGTTCCCCATAGTGCTACGCAAAGCTGCTCCGTCGTGACTAGAGCATCGCCGCCGGACAAAAGAGCAACCAACAGTTTTCCCTGATTTTTTGGAAGCACGACAGAGGTATTATGAATATAAAGCGTGTAGGTCTGCTGGTCTAACAGGAAATCTGGTCCCTCTATGAGATTGGTACGGCCTTCATACCTTTTGAGAATATTGGATACCCTGGCAAGAAGCCGGTCTTTTCTGCACGGCTTCGTCAAATATTCATCGGCACCCAAGTGGAACGCTTGCAGTTCATCCTTTACCTGATCTCTGGAAGTCAGTACCAGGACGGGGATAGCGGTTTTATTCTTTAGTTCCTGGCAGATTTGAAAGCCACTGATCTCCGGCAAATTCAGGTCTAAGATCACAAGGTCAGGACGGAGGGCTGCCAGGAGCCGAGCGGCATCTTCAAACTCGGTGATTGCCTCCGCAAGATACCCGTCCTTTTGGAGCATATTGCAGAGTTCTTCCCGCATATAGACTTCATCTTCCACAACAGCAATTCTTTTCACGACAGCACCTCCTTCCAAATTATTCTTCTCTCTGCGGCTGCATCAGTGTCAGCAAATACCGATCACTGGAGTGCTTGACCACTCTCATATAAATATATTCTATCACGCAAAGCAGCAAAATCATAGCAACAGATACAAGCAGCATTTCAGACACTGTCCCACGGGTTCGAGACGAGAGTATCCCTGTAAATAACGCCCTGACTCCAAACAGACTGCTGACAGCCGCAACCAATACAGGAAGTCCCATAAACCAGGTAATTTGCTTTCTAGCAGACTGGCAAAGGGTTTCGTAAGTAGCTCCCAGGCGGATCAGGGTCTGGTATCTGCGCCCGGTTTTCTGCTGACTCATCAGGAACTGAACACCCACGATGGTGTTGGCAACTACCAGGAAAACAATCGCAAGATAGAGGGTAATATAACTGGATGCTATGGTGTAGAAAAGCTGACGACCCATATTCTGAAGATAGCTTTCATATTCAATGCCAGTTTCGTCCAGCTTCTCGTTCAAATCCAAATATGCAGTCATAAGGCTATTTCCATCCAAAGCCTGCTCACTGAGCACCGCATTGACATAGGTATCATACATTCCTTGGCTATAATATAGGAATGCTTCATCCGGAAGAATCAATGCAAAGGACAAGGTTATAGAACGGTCCGTGACCAAATTCACAGACTGAACCTCTCCTGTAAGATGAATCGGACTACCATCCAGTTCCACCTTGGGCTGTCCGGCCAATACTTGGTTCAGCATTGCGGTACGGCTTACCGTAGTAAACTCTGTATCAATATAGACAGCGGCCTCCTTTTCGCCTAATTGGAGAGCCGGATTGCCGGACAATTCCAACAAACGATTATAGTCCGATAAACAAATCAAATATGGGTATGTGGCATAACCAAGATTGTTCAGAAGGACATCCCGGTCTTCCGACTGGGGCAGGCTCCGAAGAGAGTCCATAACAGCGTCCATGCTGTAGGCATTATCATAATCTTCTGTGGTGCGAATACGCCCAACCCTCATTTCAAAAAGCTCTGAAAATTGATTTTCCAAACTGTTTTCTTTCAGGACTGCCTTTATATTCGGAAGAACCTGCGATGAATCTTCTGCAGTATGATCTTCAAAAGTATAGTCGATTACATGGCCAGAAGACAGGTTATTCGTTCCTGCAATTCCTACGCCCGCACCAAAACAACACAGCGCCGCCAGAATCAGCAGGGAGCTGATGGCCATGGAGTTTGACTGATGAATGACATTCTCCTGAATCTGCCGGAAGGTAAATACATGAAGCTGCTTATTTCCTTTTCCTTTCTTAACAATCAAAGCAATCAGCGCACGTATCCCATAGAAAAGCAGCATCGTACCAATTATGCCCAACAGCAAAGTCAGTCCCATCATACTTACCTTTGTCCATGCAATTTCCTGAATCGCCATGTAGTAAGCCACTACCAACATCACACTTCCGCATATAGCAGCCAGTCCATAGATAACAGAGGGCATTTGCTTTTTGGTGCGGTTCGTTGACTGGGATAGCAAAGCGTCTATCTCCTGGCGGCTGATTCGTCTACTCAAAATCAGAAGTGCCGACAGCTTAATTGCCAGAAATCCTGCCATCGTCCATTCGATCGCAGACCAGGATAAAGAAAACTGATGACCGATGATTCCCATGCCTACCAGCTTAGCGGTGACAAGACTGACAATTTCTGAAAGCACCACAGCTACAGGTAAGCCTATGAACATGGCAAGAATACTGATCAGGCAATCTTCCGCCAGAAGCATACCAAACAGTTTACTTCTACGCATCCCCAACATTAGATAAACACCAAACTCATGCCGTCTGCGCTCGAACTGATACTTGCAGGCAAAATAGATCAAAAAGAACAGAATACCGAGGGTCATTCCATAAAACGCAGGAATCAGAAGCAGGAGTTTGTCAACTGCGTCACTCTCCATTTTCTGCAAAAAGAGCATCACATCTTGAGTGGAGATGGAAAGAATCATGTAAAAGGCAACAATAGAAATCACCAGGGAGCTGAAAAACAGACCGTTTTCCTTTCGGCTGCGGCGGCTGTTCCGAAGAATGAGATTAGAGAACATTTGCGCTGCCCCCTCCCAGTTGCGCCATCACCTTCAGGATGCGCCCGTAGAACTCCTGCTGGCTTTCGTCTCCACGCCGAAGCTCATGAAAGATCACGCCATCCTGGATGAACAGGATGCGCTTACAGAAGCTGGCGGCATTGGAATCATGGGTTACCATCAGGATCGTAGCTTGTTCGTCACGATTCAGGCCGGACAGCTTCTCCATAAGACTTCTTGCGTTCTTAGAATCCAGCGCACCCGTCGGTTCATCGGCAAGGATCATTTGGGGATGTAAGATCAGAGCCCTTGCTGCCGCAACACGCTGACGCTGGCCACCGGACATCTTGGACGGAAACTTATCCAGAACATCAGTGATTTCCAGATAGACAGCCAACTGCTTCAGCCGCTGTCTGCTTTCTGCTTCAGATACCCCATGCAAAGAAGTCGGGAGCAGGATGTTTTCCCTGCCAGTCAGGTTGTCCAGCAATTCAAAGTTCTGGAATAGATAACCAACTTTTTTGCCACGGTACTCTGCAAGAGCCTTTCCCTTGAGGGATTGCAGAGTATCGCCCTCCACCTGAATGCTTCCACCTGTGGGCTGAATCACAGTTGCAATACAGTTGAGAAGCGTGGATTTACCGGAACCACTGCTTCCCATAATACCGAGAAACTCTCCCGGCATGACCTGAAAAGTGATTCCGTTCAGGGCTCTCGTCTGGTTTGGCAAAGTCCCATAGACTTTGGTAAGATTTTCAATATTCAAAATTGGTTTCATGTGAATACCTCCTATCCATTTCTAGGTAAATGATAGCACAGAAACACAATAAAGAACACTTACAGTCGCTGTAAGGATCCTGTTCCTGTTTTCAGAACAAGAATGACGCATCAAGCGGGATAAGTATATGAATTCCTAATTTTCAAAACATATCCCTTGTAGTTTCCATATGTCTTGATTACCAATCCGATCTTCCAAAGGTGTAAATAAGGTGTAAATCCCCAGGCGCGACTTCCTGATTCAACAGCTAAAAGTATTTTTATATTTTGCTCTTCTTCGATTCTGCGAAGCTGAGCTTTTATCTCTTCTCTCATTTGTGACACCTCTTTTTTATTACACCTTTAGTTATAAAACTTTAAAGAATGGCATTACTTTTCATTACATTCTCTTGTCATAATCCCCGTAAACTGTTCAACACCAAATCGTCTCATAAACATCTCACATTTACACAAGAACAGGTAATAGATATTTAATCCGCAACCGCTTAATCCTTCATAATTTCCCTGACCTTTAGAAATTAACAGATCCGCATTCTCAACCTCTGTCATTGCTTCTTGGGATATTGCTCCGATCACATTACCCGACAATCCTGTACCATTTCCGATTACCTTTTGCGCAACATCTTCCATGTGAATGTGTTTCGCATCTTCCAATGTGGCGTCATTTAAAACCGGTTTTCCTCTTACAATCACAGTTATATGTAAATCAGGATTAATATCGCGAAGGGTTGAAATCAATAACTTATCTGTTACAATTTCTCCGCAGTTATCAGTAAAATAAACCAGCCTTTTTGCATTGACCAAATCGTTTTTAAATACATCTAACAGCTTAGAATCTATAGTTATATTTACTGCTTCATCTAATTGAACTTTCAGTTCACCTTCATTTACATTTTCTAAAGCTCCGAAATCAATATAGTTTCCAACCATCGCATACTGTATTGCTGTTTTTAAATGATTTTCAGATGTATCAACTTTATTTTTCATATACGGAAAGTAATCGAGCATTAATTGATTATAATGCTGTTTGATTTCAGTATAATCTATTACATTTCCAAAAATCTTTCGCCGAAGGTCATCCATTTTTTCTGCAACCTGAGGTGTAGATAATCCGTCACTATTTTCTACAATTTCTTTCACTTTATGTTGGTATTCTTTTATTTCTTCTTCAGTCGCATTGAGTGGGTACTTATCAATATTTCGTTTTATCTGACATACTTTACAATTCTCATTTATAACCATAGTTTTTACTCCGCATATCATATTTGTTTTCTCTATCTACTTATGAAAAAACAACGTCAATCTATTGTCCAGTATACCACATCACTGTTAAGAATACCAATTTTCCTATACGGATAAAAACGTACTTTTTCAGATTTCAAATATACACTTCCTTCCAAATATGATACGATATACCCAACAAATTACACGCGAGGAGAATTTTATGAAAGCCTATGAACGTTTACTAAAATATGCAGTTATCAAAACCCCATCTGATGAATCCAGCGATTCAACACCTTCTTCCGCATGCCAGTTTGACCTGGCTAATCTTTTAAAGAAAGAGATGGAAGCACTTGGAGTTTCAGATATTCAGCTGACTGATAATTGTTTCCTCTACGGGAAACTTCCCGCAACAAAAGGATATGAGAGTGCACCTGCTATTGGCTTTATCGCCCATATGGACACTGTAGCCGATTACTGTGAGCAGCCAATTCGTCCGATTATCACAGAAAATTATAACGGTAAAGAGCTTGCTCTTGGCAATAGTGGATTGACCTTAAGTCCTAAAATGTTTCCACATTTGGAATCATTAAAGGGACACACGCTCATTACAACAGATGGAAATACTATCTTAGGAGCTGATGATAAAGCCGGAATTGCAGAGATCATGACGCTAGTCGAGCATTTACAGAAAGAATCCATTCCTCATGGTCCTATTTCCATTGCCTTTACTCCTGATGAAGAAATTGGCACGGGAGCTTCTCATTTTGATGTTGAGTTGTTTGGTGCAGATTTTGCCTATACATTGGACGGTTCTACAGAGGGAGAACTGGAGTATGAAAACTTTAATGCATGCAGTGCTTCTTTTGATATTCATGGGGTAAGTGTGCATCCTGGTTCTGCCAAAGATACAATGATCAATGCCTGCCTTCTTGCTATGGAAATTAACAGTCTGCTTCCTTTACACGAGACACCTCGTGACACAGAAGGATATGAAGGTTTCTATCACCTGATTAATATGAATGGCGATTGCGGACACGCCACGTTAAATTATATTGTCCGAGACCATGATACAGAAAAATTTCAATACAGAAAAGATAAACTCATTGATATTACAAATGAGTTAAATAAAAAATGGGGAGAAAATACGGTTGAACTCCATATAAAAGATCAATACTATAATATGAAAAATATCATCGAAGAACATATGCACTTGATTGATAACGCAAAACTTGCCTGTGAAAGAACCGGACTTGCTCCAATTATCTCACCGATCCGAGGCGGCACTGACGGTTGTCAGCTGAGTTTTCGCGGTCTTCCATGTCCTGACATTGGCACCGGTGCTTATGGCTACCACGGACCTTATGAACACATTTCCGTTCAAAGCATGGATAAAGTAGTTGATATGATTATTGAACTCGTGAAAATATATTCTACATTTTCAGAATAAAGACGAACTTAGACTTGACCAAATAATATTTTTATCTTTAGATATGCAACTAAAAGGCGCTGCTCTTATGAATGAGTAACGCCTTTTTAACATCTATTTCATTAATAAAATTGATTATTTTTAACATCCGTTATATTTATGACATGCAGCTTTATGTCCCGGCTTTACTTCCAGACGATTTTTATACATGCAGATTTTTCTGCATCTCTTCTTTAAATTCTCTTCCCTTGAACAAAATCACTGCTACAAGGAATAAGAAACACGTCAATGCTCCAAACATACTCACTGTTGGATTTTTTACCACCCCGCATAAAAGCAAGATTACCGGAAGGATCAATCCGTATCCGGCGGCCATAATTTCATAAATAAGATACTCTCGCACCGGACTTTTCTGCACTTTAGCGGTCACAAACATTGCTGCAAGTGTAGATACACTCATGATCGGCAACACAAGATCTACAGACCAGCTGTGCCATCCAGTCAGTGCATCCCATACAAAACAGATGATTGTACCGATAATAAGCTGCCACATCGCATTTTTCAGCAGATTATATCGTTTAAAAAATCCGATCGACGAGGCAATCCACATCGTCACAACGCCTCCTGCTGTAAATAAGGTCCAGCGAATTCTTGGGTGGAAATTCAAATCCGTAACAAGCATTGCCGCAACAATTGCAATACACAGAAAGCTGTAGATCTTATAGACTTTCATTTCCAGTTCGCTTGGCTTACCTGCCTTTGGAAATTCAGGTTTTACTTTTTCAGATGTAATTCCCTGTTCTTTTAACAACCGATAAAAGTTACGTTCGATATTCACTGTATCGTATCTGGATGTAAATGCAAATGATAATTTATCCTGAAATGAACACAAACACAACTCAAGCTTTGGAGTGTTTGTATACACGCCAAATCGTTCAATATAAGGCACATAACTCTCTGGCATTTTAACCGCACTCATATTAGAAAATATTGCTGTTGTATTCTTCTCCGAATATTTTGCGCCTGCCTGAATACAAAGGTTTTTAAGTTCCAATGGCGCAAGCCTCAGAATTGGATGCAATTCCAGTGCTAGTAACTCGCTGATATGTGCTGACATTTTTTCTTTCGTTAATTCTGTCTCAAAAAATTCTTTCGTATATTTCAGAACTGCTTCAAAGCTTTGATCCTGTGTTGTAAAATTATATCCCGGTTCGATCCAGTTAAAAAAATTTAACATCGATGTAGACGGGAAAAACTTTCTTAGGTTAACCGGAACCATTAACACGACCGGTTTTTTCTTCTGCATCTTAGACATTTCTTCATTTATCGCCATCATAAATAATGCTGTCAGAAAGATGGTCATAGATACTCCGAGTTCTCTGCTTCGCTTTAATACTGCTTGAACTGAAACAACAGATTCGTGGACATGCAGATGATTTCCATCTTTCTTTTTCCTTCGTATCTGAAAAGCATTCAGTTTTCTTTTTTTCGGCCGTTTTTGATTTTTTGAATAATATTTTAAGAAACTGTCATCTTCCTGATCCTGTACCGTCATATCTTCCGGCAGCAGTGCAACCTGTTCTAATCCTTCTTCTTTATGTGCAAGGTATAAATAATTCTTTACCAGCTCTTTTAAGAATTCGGTTGCGCCTGTGCCATCCGTCAATACATGGAACACTTCAAAGTTAATACGTTTTTTATAATAGGTCACTTCAAAAAGCAGTGTCTTCTTATCTCTTATATAGAGTCTGCTGCAAGGTTCTTTGTACTCTTCTTTTACAATCGGCCGCAAATTACATGGCTCAAGATAATGCCAGAAGAATCCTTTGCGAAGCACCATTAGAAATGTAGGAAATGTTTCTATCGTCTGATTCAAAGCTTCCTGCAAAACGTCAGAATCTACTTTTTCCTTCAATTCACAGTAAAAACGGAATACTCGCGTATCTTTTTTATTACTGGCAGCAGAATATAATTTTGCTGCATTATCTAACTTTCTCCAGCGTGCTTTTTTCTTACTCACAGTGTTTCCCCTTTCAGAAATTCATTAATATAGGTGAAACTTTCCTGTACATGAAGCTGCTTGATCCCCAATGCAAAATATCCGTGAAGTGCATCTTTGATACGATGGATCTCCACATGATTTCCTGCCTCTTTCAATCGCTCCCCATATGCTTCTCCTTCATCACGAAGTGGATCGAATTCACATGTCAGAATCAATGTATCCGGCTGATTGCTCACATCTTCTGCGATATATGGTGCAAAATAAGGATTCATCTTATCCTCCTCATTTCTCGCATAAAGATCAATATAATCCTGCATTTTTCCGGCCGTCAAAAGATAATCGGACCCATTTTCCTTGACAGATACAAATGGTGAATTCTCTGTATAATCATTATAGGTAGCCGGATAGATCAGAATCTGTCTTTTTGGCATGAATTCCCCGCGGTCTCTTGCCATCAAAGATAATGCTGCGCAGAGATTTCCCCCGGCACTGTCTCCGATCAAAGTAATGTTTTCTGGTCTTATATTTAACATAAAATCTCCAGAATATACCGCTTTTGCAACAGCATAACAATCTTCCAGACCTGCCGGGAATTTATCTTCCGGTGCCAGTCTGTATTCAACTGCAACTACATATTGTCCGGTCGCATCTGCAAGCCGGGCGCAAATTCTTTCATAATTATCAATACTTTCTGTAACCCAGCCGCCGCCATGGATGAACAAAAGCAATTTTTTATCCTGAATATCGTGCTTCTTTTCTTCACTTTCTCGAAAGCTTTTCTCGCTTGGAAAAAATATTCGAATCGGAACTGCATGACTTCCGTTATATATTTTCTCGTCTACTTTCTTATAAAAAATCTTCATTGGATCCAGTCGTTTTAAATCCGCCATATGACGAAATGCTTCCACTTCTACTCCATCAAAAGATAATGCTTTCAAAATTTTCTTTGCTGTCTGATTGATCAATAGTACATTCTCCTTATATCCGTTCTTATGTCTGTAAAAGACTACGAGTCCATTATATCATAAAGTGCTCTGAAAAATAAATTTAATGTTGAAAAAAGCACCAGCCAACTGAATGACCGATGCTTCTGACATCAAGTTACCTTTATTTTTTATAAAGTGTATTGCCTTTTGCAATTACTTCAACAAGATGAAGTTCCTGATCCAAGATACAAAGATCTGCATCATAGCCCTCTTCAATCTTACCTTTTCCTTTGAGACGAAGAATCTCTGCCGGGTTAGATGTGATCGTAGAAATAGCTATTTCTAAAGGAATCTCTGCCTTAAATACACATTCTTTTACTTCTTTGAGAAGACAGCTGGACTGTCCAACGCCCATTCCAAGGAATTCACCGTCACTGCTGTACATCGGAAGGCTTCCCTGTCCATCAGAAGAAATTGTCATGCGATCCGGCTTCACTCCTGCGTCAAGCATACGTTTGATACCATTACATACACGTACCTCATCACAAATTGTCTCCCAATAATCAATATCTTCATTTCCCGTAAAATCTACTGCTCCGCCCTTTAAAGCGTACTCAATCGACTTACAGAAAAGCATCTCATTTCGATTGATATGTGTTGGAAGTATTTGAGAAGCCGGTATTTCTGTCTCATCTACCACTCGTTCAATAAGATCTAAGCATCTCGGACTGTCGCCAAGATGAACATTTACAATACCAGCTTTCCCGGAAAGAACGCCACCAAGTCTTGTATCAGCAACGACACGTGCAAATTCCTCAAAAGTTGGCTGTGAAGAACGATGATCTGAAATCGCGATTTCTCCTGTTCCAACAATTTCCTGAATCATCATAATGTCTTTTACAATACTGTCCGTCAATGTGCGGACCGGAATCTGGTAACTGCCTGTATAGCAGTATGCAGACATTCCCTGCTCATTCAAGCCTTTTGTTTTTGCAACCAGTGCACACATATCACGACCGATTCCATCTGTTCCAAGGCAGCCAACAACTGTTGTTACTCCAAACTTCGTAAGTCCTTCCATAGTTGCTTCCGGAGTACGATTGGCGAATCCACCTTCGCCACCGCCTCCGAGTACATGAACATGACTATCAATGAATCCCGGAGTTAAAAGTAACCCCTCTCCATCGATCACTTCTGCATCAGAAAGAAATCCGTCTGCTGACATAGAACCTGCATCTTTAATCTTGACAATCTTGTCATTGATCGTCAATACATCTTTTTTCCCCAGATGCTGTGGGGCATAAACATCAATATTCTGAATTAATTTCATCTTAAATCACTTTCAACTATCAAATGCCTGTTTTAGAATCCAATTCCGACAGCGATCAGAACTGTAATAATTGCACCAATCATCAATACGCCGAGGAATTTCCACATGAACTTGATCCAGTTAGACCACTCGATCTTAGCAATTGCAAGAGATCCGATCAGACATCCTGATGTAGGAACGATCAGGTTTGTAAATGCATCACCAAGCTGGAATGCAACTACAGCTGTCTGACGTGATACACCTAACAGGTCTGACAGTGGAGCCATGATCGGCATTGTGATCGCAGCCTGTCCTGTTCCGGATACAACGAAGAAGTTGAATACGGACTGGAACAGATACATAAGTACTGCTGCAACTGCCCCGGATACTCCTGACAGTGCATTTGAAATATTATACATAATTGTGTTGATAACTGTAGGTGTAGTCGGATCAGATCCACCAAGAACCTGCATGATACCCTGAGCCATAGCAACAACAAGTGCTGCACCGATCAGATCTTTTGCTCCATCTTTGAAAGAAGTTGCAATATCATTCAATCTCATATCGTTCAGCTTAAAGATAACTCCAATCACACCGGAAACAATTCCCATAATAAAGAACTGTGTTGCAATCTCTGGCATGTAGTATCCCTGAGTCATAACTCCCCAAATTACCCATACTACTGTAGCAGCCAGTGTCAGAAGAACTAAAATGTGTCCAAGACCAAAGGAATGTCCTTCGTCAATACCTGTTTTTTCGTTCTGTTCACGGAAATATGCGTCAGTCTTATATGCAATTGAGATTGTCGGGGTCTTTTTAATCTTTGACGCATAGAACATCGTCATTCCACAGCCAAGAGCTGTAAATACAACCCACATTACCATACGGAATCCTGCTCCGGAGAATACGTCAATCCCTGCAATACCCTGTGCAATACCTACAGAGAACGGATTCATCCAAGATGAACCGAAACCGATCTGTGTTGCAACATAAGTAACAAGAACTGCGATAACGGAGTCATATCCAACTGCTACAAATAATGGACAAAGAATCATAGTAAATGGAAGTGCTTCTTCTCCCATTCCAAAAACTGCTCCACCAAGAGAAAACAGTACGAAAAGTACTGGAATCAGCAGTTTTTCGGCTCCCTTTGCTTTACGGATCAATCCAATCAATCCGGATTCAATCGCTCCTGTACGGATCATGATACCAAATGCACCACCTACTACCATAAGGAATGCGATAATCTCGATTGCAGAACTGCTTACGATTCCGTTATACATATAGTTGAAAAATCCTGTTCCACCATCTCCACTAAAGAGTGCTACTCCTTCTGTTACTACATTTCCTGCATCATCTGTCAGATACTGGAAACTTCCGTCTTTGATTACTGTACGGGTTTTCTCAACACCATTGATCATGTACGAAATATCCTGTGTTTCGTAAAATCCCTTTGGTACAAGGAAAGTCAGAAGTGCAGCGACAACAACTACCAGAAAGATAATAATGTAAGTGTCAGGCACTTGAAATCCCTTGTTAAAAGACTTTAACCCTTTTCCTTCTTTTTTACTCATTTTTGAGTCTCCTCCCACATTTTTTGATATACCATGTTAGTGTACCATAGAATGCCGGAAAAGTAACTAAAAATTTATATATTATATCAATTTTTTTGTCATTTTTTGTATTTTTATACATTTTAACCGCAAACAAATCTGTCAACATTCAACAGCTACTTTTATAACACCATCTCTCTTATTCTCGAAAAGGTCATAGGCTTCTTCAATCTTACTGAGAGGATAGGTATTCGTGATAAGTGGTTCAGTATTGATCTTTCCTTCGGCAATCAGTTTTAACGTCTCTTCACAATCACATCCGTCTACTCCACCGGTTTTGAAGATGAGATTCTTGCCATACATGTCTGGAAGTGGTAAGCTTTGTGCTTTATCATAAAGTGCAACAACTGTCACAATCGCATTCGGTCTTGCGCATTCCCAGGCTAAACGAAATGTAGACTCTGCACCTGCAACTTCCAGGACAACATCTGCACCGCCGTGGTCACTTGTATTTTTAACAAAAGTCTCACATTCTTTCGGAGAAATAGTAAGTACATCTGGGTAATGTTCATTGATAAAATGTATACGTTCCTCATCTTTTTCACACATAATAATGTGTTTCGGATGCTTTAGCATAACACAAAGTAATGTGCAGATACCCGTCGGTCCTGCACCGATGATCAGTACAGTGTCGTCTTCTGTAATCTCTGAAATACGAGTTGCCCAATAACCAGTAGCCAGAACATCTCCAACGAATAATGCCTGTCGATCTGTAACTCCATCCGGAATCTTATTTAACCCCTGATCTGCAAATGGTACACGCACATATTCAGCCTGACCGCCATCGATACGGCACCCAAGAGCCCATCCTCCGTTCTGATCCGTACAGTTATTGACATAACCTTTTTTGCAGAAATAACATTCACCACAAAATGTCTCCACATTTACTGTTACTCTGTCTCCCGGTTTCACATGAGTTACAGCGTCTCCGACTTCTTCAACAATTCCAACCATCTCATGACCGACAGTAATTCCCGGAACTGCGCGTGGAACACTTCCATGTTTGATATGTAAATCACTGGAACAGATACTTGCAAGCGTCACCTTTACAATAGCATCTCTTTCATGCATAATCACCGGTTTAGGTTTTTCTGTTAATTCAAATTTTCCTTTTGAAACATATGTATATGTCTGCATTGTTTTCCCCCATCACCTTCAAAATAATATAGCCGTTGCTTATTCTTTCGGATTATCTCCATTCCTATAAGGCACTGTGGCCGCCGGAACAACCGCTGAAGCCGGTTCGGTATGTATATCCTGGTCATCAAAAAAGATATGTGCTCCAAATGCTGCAAGTACTTCTGTCTTACTGACACCGCCTAAGAAGAACGCTTCATTGATTGATACACCCCAGTTGCGAAGTGTTTTGACTGCGCGTTCATGCGCTGGAGCATTTCTTGATGTGACAAGTGCTGTTCGGATTGGCTGAATCTCTTTTTCTTTAAACATCTGCTGTACATAAGACAGTTTTGTCAGGAAGTTTGCAAAAGGACCTTTCGCCATTGGTGTGTTCGCATTTGCCTTCTCATGTTCTTCAAATGCCTGTATTCCGTTCTTCTGAAAAATCTTTTCAGATTCAGCAGAAAATAGTACTGCATCTCCATCAAAAGCAATACGGATCTGATTAATCTTTTGCTTCGGATCAGCATGCGCATCACCTGTAAGAATACGGCCTGCTGCAATCCCATCATTGATTGCAGACTGAACATCAACAGAATTTGCTGACAAAAATAAGTCTGTCTTAAAAGCCTTTAGATAAGGAGCTATCTCGGCACCACTTGTCAAAGTCGCTCTTGTAATATCCAGTCCATAATACTGTATAGAATTAAAAATACGAAGACATGTGTTCGCATTATTCTGTGACATAATGATCACTTCCACCAGTCTTCCCAGTTCTGTGTTGTTTAATTCTAAGAATGCTTTGATCAATTGAAAAGCAGCACCCTTCTGAAGAATCTCATTCTCATGTGCTACCTGGTAAGCCTCATATGCTTCAACACCTTGTTCTTCGAATATTTTATTTTCCTGTTCGAGATTAAATAAAGCTCTCGAACTAATTCCTATTACAAGAGGTTTTGATAAATCATATGACATATATTATCGCCTCCGATCAAGAAAAAGAATCACCTATCAATCACATCTTTCCTACATTATACGTTTCAGTCTTATGAGATACAAGTGAAAACATATAAGAAAAGCTTATATCTTTGTTAAATTTTGATATAATATCAACATAACAGTTCCGTCTATTTTTTGAATTCTACTGCATGTTTTCTTTTCCATAGCGGAAATAAGTTTCGCTGACATACATAATTCTTTCGTTCATCTATCACAATCGCGTGAAAAAATGTCTTCCACATATCCGTATACTCATCTTTGTACTCTTCTGTCTTTCTTAATGTCTGAAATTCTTCATCTGTCAGATAGCGAAGATAGTTCTCACCATCTTTTGGATGAACACAAGCTGTTTTACGATTATCATCTATGATCATCCACTGTTCTGAAGGCATGCGATTTGCAAAATGTCTGCCTACCAACATAATGACATCACTTTTCGGTTCTAGATGGCTGACATATACATTACTGGAATTCAACTTCTCAAATCGTGTAAACTCTCTAAAATGATGACTTTCATTGGATACTTTGCGACGTAATTCTAATATTCGCATCACATGCGGATTCGCATATTGCTTCAATGCATTGCCACCCATTGAAAACCCGACCCGAAGGAAATTATAAATTGCCTGCAGTGCATCTTCCTCCGCAGATAATGTTGCCAGATAAATATCCAGATATGCCTCATCAGAAATATCTCGTCGTATCGAACGAATCACTTTTTCTGCCTTGGAAGTATCTTGATCTACGTGAATATATTCATCAAATATCGTCTGCTGAAATATCGGTTCTTTCTTTAATTGTATCTGGTCGTGACCAATTTGTAAGGCTTCAGACCACGCATCATAGATGCAGGTCATAATATCCTCCAAACGATCTTTACAAGTAAAAACTTTCATTAGCATACTCCAAAATCTGTCAACGTCATCTGGGTGAATGACTCATTCGCATGTTGTGTATTCCAAATATCTTTCTTGTCTACACTAATTAGCTGTCGTGTAATATAAGATGTCTCAATAGGAGTATGGTACATCTGTTTCCCACCACAAGTGATAAAGTAATGTGCACGCTTCAGTACTACTCCCATCTTCTTCAGGCTTTCATAATCAAGTCTGCCGTAGCGTCTTGCATAAGTGATACGGCTTGCTGACTTCGGTCCGATTCCCGGAACTCGAAGCAGTGTAGCATAATTTGCTTTTTCTACTTCTATCGGGAACTGCTCCAAATGGCGAAGTGCCCAATCACACTTTGGATCAAGCATCTCATTGAAATTCGGCTGTTCCGAAGATAATAGTTCTCCTGCATGAAATCCATAAAAACGAAGAAGCCAGTCTGCCTGATACAACCTATGTTCACGCAAAAGCGGAGGTGGTGTTCCTATCTCCGGCAATACATTGTCTTCGTTCAAAGGAATGTATGCTGAATAAAAAACACGCTTCAAATCAAAGCCTTGATATAATGCCTGTGTTGTCTGCAATAATGTATAGTCACTCTCACCGGTCGCGCCAATGATCATCTGGGTACTCTGTCCGGCCGGAGCAAAACTACGTTTTAATTGCGACATATCACGTGGTGCTAATTGATTCGCATTTGCCCATGTTAAAGCATGATCCAATGTAGTATATCTTCTATAAGATTCTAATCGCTTCATCTCAGGATCTTGAGAGATTGCTGTATTATTCGTCTGAGTATCTAACCACTCAGAAAACTGCTTTTTCGAAGTATCTGAAAAAATCCCGGTATCTAAAAATTTATTTCCACCGCTACGCTCCATATATGCAGACTTTCCAATCGCCATCCTGTGAGATGCAATTGTGCTTTGGACTTTTCCCATCGGATTCAAAATATTCGGCATGGTCTTGTTCGGTGCCAATGTACGTAACCCTTCTTCTGTTGGCAATTCAAGATTGACACTAATACGATCCGCAAGATACCCCGCCGCTGCCAACAGTTCATCTGAGGCTCCCGGAATCGTCTTGATATGAACATACCCATTGAAATGATATTTCGTGCGAAGTAGCAATAATGTCTCGCACATCTTCTCCATTGTATAAGTCGGATTCTTTAAGATCCCGGAACTCAAAAACAGTCCCTCGATATAATTACGTTTATAGAATTCTACCGTAAGCTCACATATTTCTTCTGGCGTAAAAGTCGCCCGCTTCACATCATTACTTTTACGATTAATGCAATATTTACAATCATAAGCGCAGTGATTTGTCATTAAAATCTTAAGCAGAGAAATACATCTTCCGTCTGCTGCAAAACTATGACAAATCCCGCATGCCTCTGTATTGCCGAGCTCTCCTTTCTTTCCCCGCCGGCTGGATCCACTTGATGTACATGCCACATCATATTTTGCTGCATCAGCAAGAATCTGCAGCTTTTCCTGTGTTGTATAATTACTATTTCTAATATCTGTATTCATATTTTCATTATACAAACATTTGTTCGATAATGCAAGTGTTATTTCGAACAAATGTTTCCATGTAGTTCTTCAAATGTGCACCCTTTTTTCCATGTCTATTTGATAGATTTCTTTCAGTAAACGAACGGCGTCTTGATTGATTTTCAGTATTTGGTATTGTTAATACTAACAAAATTCTTCTTAAAGAATCTGAAAAATTAAAATTTTTTCTCTAACATCCTCACTTGAAAATAAATCCGAAGTGTTGATCTCATCATAAAAAATCAACTGTTCCTGTGTCATCAAGGCACTTACATATTCTTCTGACGGATAATAGAAAAATAATAATATCTCTCTCGGATTTTCATAATAAGATTCATAGATTTTTGCTAAAACAGACTGCAAAATTTCTACTGAAAAGGGATTAAAAAAATAACAGCAATCTACATCCGTTGGAACTTCATAATTCTCTGCACTACATAGCACAAACTCTGTGCGGGCACCAGATACTGCTAATTCTTTATTGTCTGCCGCACCTTTATAGATTCGTTCATCATATTCTACGCCTACCGCTTTGCATCTTGTTTGGTAGGACAGATAAAAACATACTCGTCCTTTTCCGGTTCCATAGTCGATCAGAGTATTATTTTTCCTAATTAGTCCGCTGTTTGCTAAACGTTCCAATACCATATAAGGCGTTGGCTCATATGGATATCTATACTGATCGGCGCGAGAATCATCTCGACCCGTTGTTTTTATCTTTAGAAGCTTATCCCATTGTGTTTCATTTTGATTCATTCCTTAATGCCTCCGTAAATTAATTTTCGTAAATCACTTTACCTTCCTGTCACCAAATACATGAGCTGACATCCCTCTTCTTTTAACCACTCAATAGATTCTTTGTAATCAGGAAGCACTTTCTCTACTTCTAACCAAAATGCTTTCGAGTGATTCATTTGCTTTCTATGGCACAATTCATGAACAACAACATAATCCAATATTTCCGACGGAGCTAACATTAACAGACAGTTGAAATTCAAGTTTCCTTTACTGCTGCAGCTTCCCCATCTGGTCTTCTGATTTCTGATAGTTATATTTCCGTATGTAACCCCCATTATATTTGCAAAATATTCAACTCTCATTGGAATGACCTCAAGAGCCTTGTCTGCAAGCAACTTTATTTTCTCAGGAGTAAATTTATCTGTACTTTCCGATTCGAATCTTTTCTTTCGTGTCTTAATCTCTTCGATATGTTTGCTTATCCAGGCTTCCTTCTTCATAAGAATCTCTTCAATATCTTTCTCTGAAGCAAAATGCGGAGCTCTTACAGTGATACTCAAATCAGAATTCACCTGAATAGCTACAGTCTTTCTGTTCGATCTAATTATTTTAACATCCATAAGTCTTTCCTGTACCTGAATTTGTTAAGTGATTGATAAATAGTAAACGTTAGTATTTATACCTCATGGGCGAAGGTTTGTCATTGAAATCTGTTGGAAGTAGACGTGGTAAATGTAGGCGAAAGAAACGATAACACCAAAAACATGTCCGGACGCACTGATGTTAATCAGTGTATCTAAGCCTGTCTTTTCAATGGTATTTCCGATGAATAGCTGGGCTGGCTTTTCATTGGAGTTACTTATTTAGTTGTAAAATGATTTTCCAAATATGTTCGTTTCTTTTTATTGACTTTTTACTACTCTTAGAGTACAATTATAGCTAAGAAATGGGTTTTTTACTGAGTAATGTCTTCGGACTGGAAAAGGTTGCTCGTTTCTTTTTTTATGTTCATAATATCATACAGATACATTTTTCCATCTTTTGCATGTCGAATAACCATTATTACATTAAAAACATTATATCTTTCAATTTCTCCAACTTCATTAAACACTGGCAAAGCAAATCTTGACTCATATCGATACCAACCATACATTGCATCTTCCATATGTTTTTCTTTATAATTTTCAGTATATTTCTTCCCAGCTGCAATTTCAATCAATTCCGGTAATCCCTGTGCGGCATTCGCTTTTGCTTTCGCATTTGCTCCTCTTAAAATATGTGTATAATTTGAATGAGTATACTCATCTGGTAAATCTGTTCCAATATAAACTGTATCATTGCTATCATCAATTGTGTAGATATCTCCTACATATTGCTTTAGATATTTTTCAACATCATCCCAATTTACAGATTTTTTCCCTTTAAATATGATGTCATGAATAAATACCGTTTTCTTTCCATCTATATCCTCTATTACGTTTACTTTTCTTTTTATGTTTACCACCTCCTGCTTCACCAATGTATACGCATTGCGTTATGCTAAAAGCAAAAAAATAAACTATTACATCGTAACTGATTACGAACGGTCATTAGTTACTCTATTCTACTTATCTACTCTTTCGATTCGACATTCTATCTCTGCTCTATACTTTAATAAACGTAACAGATAATCCGGAAGTTCTCTTTTCTCCGCTTCCCAATCCTGAACTGTACGATACGGAATACCATAGTAATCGCTGAACTCACGTCTGTTCATTCCCATTTTTTCTCTTAATTCTTTTACTTCTTTCCCTCTGCTCATGATTTAACTCTCCTGCTTAAATAACGCATTGCGTTACTTAATAGTACCCGATATATGCTATGTTGTCAATCCACTATCCCCCACCTCTCATCATATTTTTTCCATATATTTTTATAAAACAGAAAAGGCAGACCCCAAGCCCTTGATTTTCAAGGCTTTCCTTCTATTCCTCTTTCGTATTCAAAAAAGATCCAACATATTATCCAGATATATCTTTTCTCTGACATGAATCTGATATTCCGGTTTAGTCATATAATACAGCAGAAATTCCAAAATCAATGCACTTCCAAGTCCTCGTCCTTCAATCTTAAAATTAGAAAATCCCATTGGCATATAAATATCTTGGATATCAGTCACACTAATAAACCCAGGGTTCTCCATTGCTTTGGAGAAAAGATAGCCTTCTCCTGCGCCCGGTGCTGCACAGACATGATTTTGGCAATTTTCTCCCAGATTTTTCTGGCTGACTGTTTCATAACAAGCTTTTCTATCTTTACAACCAAACCAACAGCATTCATTGCACAGGAATTCTACTTTTGCTTTTTGCTTTGAATTCATCTTGTTTAGTTGCTCGAATTTTTTATTAAGACGAAAATCCGGGACTATATAATGAAATTCTTCTCTGTCTGTTTCCCGCAAAAAGTCGCTAAAATCCGTCAGTACCTTTGTAGTCGACGAGACTAGATAAAGCCCCGGATAATTCTTTTGCAAATAGTTCAGCAGTAAATCGGAATGAATGATCACACCATTTTGAGGTTCATTTCTTTCTTCCAGCAATGAGCAAAGTGTATTACATTTCCGATCCTGCAAATGTTCTTCTCTCAAAAGTGAATTACTGAATGTCAGTCGGGCAGATATCTTATATTCCTGCATCAAATCCAATACTTTCTCTGTCTCAGTATCTCCAAAGGACGTGCGACCGCCACCCCAGATACAGTCTGACGGGGCGCCGTATATGGAACCGATCTCACACCAATCATAAAAATACTCTCTGTGTTCCCGATACAATGACAGAAATACTTGATACAATTCGTAAAACTCAAATAGTCCCGGCAGATGATAATATGCTTGATTTTTCATGTTAACTCTCCTCGCGTCAAAATAAAATCTTATCTTGCCACTATACACTGTGATGCGTATACTGCAGCCATTGCTCCGGTCACGCTCAATGCAACATAAAGTGCTGCCCACCAGCCCGATCCTCGTTCCATCAGCTGATTGGTTTCTAATGCAAAAGATGAAAATGTTGTGAAACCACCACAAATTCCAACTTTCAAGAACAATATCAATTGTGGATTCCAATCTTTCTTTGCGCCAAAGGCTACTACGAGTCCTATCACAAATGCTCCGATAATATTGATCAACAAGGTTTTTATTGGGAAACCATTTTGCGGGTTGATTGGAATTAAGCCAATCAAATAACGGGCTACAGCTCCCAGGAATCCTCCCATTCCGACTATAATACAATTCAGCATTTTTTCTCTCTCCTACAAGTAATCTATTAGTTAATGTCTGCTTTATTATACCATCTATAATACTGATCTGCATCAAAACTATCTTCACTTTGCAAATAATACATATTTCAACTCTCCTGTATATGTAATAAATGTACCTTTTTAAGACCTGTGTCATCTAAGGACTTTTAAATATAGAAAAAGCTCTGCGTACTTCTCACACGCAGAGCTTAAAATCTTCTTGAAAGAATATCATTATTTGCTTTCTGGAATAGAATCTTTTCCTACTGTCATCATCAGAATGATTGCTGCTATAAAACTTACAGCACATGCGATAATTGCAGCAAGAACAGAAGAATCAAAACCTGTCTGAGGATTAATTACCTGAAGCCATCCAAAGATTCCGTTTGTTCCATATACATACTGTTTTACTCCACCAAATCCGATGATAGCACCACCAATACCAGATGCAAGACAAGCTAACATAAATGGTTTTTTAAACTGTAATGTTACACCGTAAATGGATGGTTCTGTAATACCAACCATTGCAGAAATAATAGCTGGTCCACAAACACTTTTCAGTTTTTTGTTCTTTGTTCTAAGCATAATCATAAGAACAACTCCTGCCTGTCCAAATGCAGATGCAAGACCAGCAATTGTGATAGGATCGTAACCTAATGTTGCAAGATTGTTTACAGAAATTGCAACAAATCCCCAATGAACTCCAAACATAACACATACCTGAATAAGTGCTCCGTATAAGAAACCTGAAATAGTCGCATTCAGATTGAACAGTGCTGTAAATGCTGCGCCGAGTAAATCACTTGCAAATGTTGCGATTGGTCCGATAATCAGGAATGCAAGAATAATACTAATTAAAAGTGTCAGCGCAGGAACAGCGAATGTTTTGAACAGATCACTAATTCTTTTTGCAAAGAATTTCTCAATTTTTGCTGCAAAATAGCAAGTCAGAATTACTGGAATTACAGAACTTGCATAGTTCATTAAAAGAACCGGAATTCCAAGGAATTCTACATATACATCTGTCTGGAAGATAGTACCGCTGAATAAAGTATAAAGTGCATCTCCCGCCATAATTGTTGTTAGAGACGGATATACTAAAGCTGCTCCTATTGCCATTCCGATAAACGGTGTTCCACCAAATTTCTTCATTGAAGTATATCCGAGGAATATTGGCAGGAAGTTAAAGAAACAATCTCCAACAATGTTTAACATCTGATATGTTCCGGATGTAGTCGCAAGCAATCCTGTTGCAGCAAGAAATGCAAGCAGTCCCTTGATTACACCTGTTGCTGTAAGCATTCCAAGTACCGGTGTAAACACACCACTGATCACATCAATAAACTGGCTGGAAATCTTTTTCTTTTTCATTTCCTGTTTGAATTCTTTTGCATCTTTCAGTTCGATTTCATTTTCTGTTGTCCCCATCATTGTCTGCAGTTCGTTATAAACGTCTGCTACGTGCTGTCCGATTACGATCTGATACTGACCTCCGCCTTTTACGATAGAAAGAACCCCGTCAATTGCTTTTACTGCTTCGTCATTCGCCTTTGTCTCATCTTTCAGCTGAAAACGCAATCTTGTTGCACAGTGATATACATTCTCAATATTTTCCTGACCGCCAACTTCTTTGAGAATACTTTGAATCATTTTCTCATACTTCATTTTGTTTTCCTTCCTCTCTCCTTAAAATTTTTATCTAAAAAAACCGTTTGGTCTTTTTTCAAATGTAATGGATATTCTTTTTCAGCAACAAGGATGAACTTGCAATCACGCATTGCAGTGATTTTGATTTTATCAATATTTCCTTCCTTCCACTTCATATCCAGTACTGCGCCTGCTTTCAGACAGACTCCATTAACCTCTCCATCTGAAAGACTGTTCGGTAATGCCGGCAAAAGAAATACTTTGTCTGAGTAATCCTGTATAAGCATTTCTAATAATCCACAGGCTCCTCCAAAGTTTCCGTCAATTTGGAATGGTGGGTGATTGTCGAACAGATTATTTAAAGTTGCATATTCAAGCAATTCCTTTAAGTTTTTCCAAGCTTCTTCTTTCTCCCACAGTCTTGCATAAAACAGTATGATCCATGCCTTGCTCCATCCAGTATGGCCTCCACCATATTTCAGTCTGCGCTCAATCGTCTGTTTTGCAGCCTGAGCGAGTTCCGGTGTCTTATCCATACGTATCTGTCCTGCAGGATATAATGCAAACAGTTGTGAAATATGTCTGTGTCCGGGCTCGACTTCATCATAATCTTCACTCCATTCCTGAATCTGTCCATATTTACCGATTTGCAATTCCGGCATATGATTCAGTCGCTCATTTATTGTTTCATTCAGATCTTTCGGAAGTTGATTTTCTGCTGTGATCTCCAGATAACCATTAAAAAGTTCTCTGATGATTTCTGTGTCCATAGAAGCTCCCATACAGAGACATCCCGCCTCTCCTTTTTGATTCAGATAGATATTTTCAGGAGAACTGGATGGTCCTGAAATCCATTTTCCATGAGCATCTTTTACCATGTATTGAAGGAAAAACTTAACAGCATCTTTCAGTATTCCATAATATTCCTTCAAGAACTCCCTGTCTTTTGTATATTTGTAATGTTCAATCAGATGCAAACAGAACCAGGCACCGCCCATTGGCCACAGGGTAGATGACACATGATTGTCCTGAGGTGCACAGTCTCCCCAAATATCTGTGTTATGGTGACAACAGAATCCATCAATTCCATACATCTTTTCAGCAACGTCTTTGCCGTGCGGATACATTCTTTGCAAATGTTCTAACAAAGGCATGTGGAGTTTAGATAACCCTGTTTTTTCAGCAATCCAGTAATTCATCTCTATATTGATATTAATTGTATACTTGGATCCCCACATAGGCTCAAATTCTTCATTCCAGATCCCTTGTAGATTTGACGGAAGACTTCCTTCACGGCTAGAGCTAATTAGAAGATATCTTGCGAAATTATAATATGTATTTATTAATTCAATATCTTCTATGCCATTACGCATTTGCTCAAGTCTTTCCGGTGTCGTCAGATGCTCATAAGAGTCTTTATAATTCAATTTCAGATTACTTTTTTCATAGTAAGATAAATAATCCTTTCTATGACGTTCTTGTAATGTTCCATAAGATTCTTTTTCAGCATTACTCAATACATCCATACACCACTGAAGCGGATGTTCACTTCGGAAAGATGTTCTTGCTGTGATAAATAGTGTTGCTTCTTTGGCATCCTCTACTAATAAATGACTTCCCATTCGTGAAATTTTGCCATTTTTAGTTCTTACCTGTACAAGCAATTCAAATGCAATCCCGTGATCTCCACCTTGTTTTCCATATAAACGGATTTTATTGCCATCCAGGACTTCTGTACCATCACAGAAAGATGAACCACGTCCTGATCGGTTATCTTTTCTTGTTAAAAACAAATCAAAGTTGAGAAGTTCGCCATCTACGGATTTCATTTGATATACAATTATATGATCCGGATTGCTGGCAAAAAACTCTCTTTCATATTTTCCTTTTTCAGATTCATATTGGATTTTTCCAACAGCTCTCGAGATATCTAATTCTCTGTTATACGTTTGAACTTCTACACTTTCATGCTGAACGCTTAAAAGCCCCCCTTGATCCTTTTTGAAGACTGTTTTGCCTCTCTGCTTATAAAAATCTATCCAAACATCTCCGAGTGTCTGATAATGTCGCATATGCGGATATGTTGCATACATACTTCGCTCTGCGAGAAGTTCTGCCTGTTCGATTTCTCCATTTAATAAGAGTTCTCGAACTTTTGTATAGTTCTCTCGCGCATCAGGATTTACACGTTCCATAAAACTTCCGGTCCAAACAGAATCTTCGTTAATTTGAAGTCGTTCAGTTCCGGTTTTTCCAAATACCATTGCTCCGAGGAATCCATTTCCTATCGGCAATGCTTCATTCCAATCTTTAGCTTCTTCACGAAAACATATTTTATTCATTTCTTCTTCCTCATCTTTTCACTACGCTTTCTTGAATCTGTTGTTATTATAACAATAAAAAAAAGAAAGACTGAAAAGTTTCTATTTTACGAACTTTTCAGTCTTTTAAATAATTATGGATGATTTTATTTTTCCATTGGAAATCCGTATTTATTTTGATACGCAATTGCAATTCGTTCAATTAACAACTGATATAAAACAGGATGGTTTTGGACTAAATCCTTATATTCCCAATCAATACATAGATCAACTCGAGGGTCTTTCTCCATTTCTCTGTTTGAAGTAAACAGAACTACTTTTGCTTTTGTTTCTTCAAAACACTTCTTTGATGGAGCATCTGTCAGATGCGTATACTCACTAATATACCTTCCGGAATTTGAAAAAATAAGCAGTAGTGTATTTTCTTTTGCATGACTAATATACTCTACTTGTTTTCTGTCATTTGTAGTTGTGTAAATGAACTTCTGGTAAAAAGACATTTTATGTTGAAAATTCAATGCAGCAGTCTCTGAATATCCTTCTCCAAATGCGGCTACTTCTTCATAATCATGAATCAACGTGACCAAGTGATCTATTTTTTTAGAGTCAGTATTGAAAAATAAATAGCGAATATCTGAAAACAGCACATCCAAATATTCTTCCGTTCCTTTTTGCAATATATAATCTGTAATATTTATCGTATTTAGATCTTTTATGTAAACTTCTCTTTTCCCTCTACTGTATGCTTCTGCTTTAAATTCTTTGTAATCCTCAAATCCTAATTGCTTAACGAATTTGGAGATTGTAGATTTTGAAACAGAGCATAAATCAGCCATAGCACCTATGGAAATGTTATTCAATTGATGAATATGTTCCAGCATAACTCGAGCAATATGATGTTCTATTGATTCAGGTGACATCTCACCGGTTATTGATGATAGTCTTGTATATAGTGTGCCCATATATTTTCTCCCTCATGATTTTCTCTTGTGGTGACTCTGTTTTCATAATAACATAAAATGTTTAGGGAAGTACAGTAAGATTACCAAAGATGAATTAATCACGTTGATGAATGTTCTTGTAAATCCGATATGCGGAAATCTCCTGAAAATTTCTTTCCATCTTCTATTTGTTGCACACTACCGTTATCTTATCGATTATCAATTTTCTCCGGAAACATATCATGATTACTCATACGATTCCATGCAACCTGCTCCCAGTTGGTACCTGGCTTTCCATAATTACAATACGGATCGATGGACAAACCTCCACGTGGAAGGAATTTTCCCCAGACTTCTATATATTTTGGTTCAAGAAGCTTGATAAGATCTTTCATAATTATATTGATTACATCTTCATGAAAATCTCCATGGTTTCGGAATGAGAACAAATACAATTTCAAGGATTTACTCTCCACAAGACGTTCGTCCGGAACATAGGAAATCGTGATCGTTGCAAAATCTGGCTGTCCGGTGATTGGGCACAGACTTGTGAATTCCGGGCAGTTGAACTTGACGAAGTAATCGTTTTCAGGATGTTTATTCTGAAATGCCTCCAATACAGACGGATCATAATCCATACGGTATTCTGTTTGCTGATTTCCTAATAATGTTAAATTTTCTTTTTCTCTCATTGCTTCCTCCTCTATCTCAACGCAGGGTCTTCTACGTGATTCGCCTGAAATGCTGCTGCGCGATCAATGCATGTTCCGCATTTTCCGCAAGGCTTCTCTCCCCCTTCGTAACAGGACCATGTCAACTCATACGGAACTCCCAGTTCTAATCCAATCCGTACTACTTCGGCTTTGGATACATTTACAAAAGGAGCTTCTATTTTCAGCTGATGTCCGGAGCCTTCCCAGATTGCTTCATTCATTGCCTGATTGAATACCGGTGAACAATCCGGATAAGCAAAACCGGCAGAATCATCTGCATGAGCTCCATAATAAATCACTCCACATTCCTTGCTCAGTGCGATACTTGCTGCCGAAGAAAGAAATAATCCGTTCCGGAACGGTACATATGTACTTACAGGCTTATCGCCATTTGTTTTTGAAATCTGTTCTGCGTAACTCTCCTCCGGAATTTCTTCCGTGGACTGTTGAAGCAGTGAACAGTTGCTATATTGAAATATCTTACTTAAATCCAGGAACAGATGCTCCACGCCATAATATTCGGCAACTGCTATTGCAGCCCTGATTTCTTTATCGTGCTTCTGTCCATAGGAAACCGAGAGTGCAATCACCTGGTCTTTCCCGTACTTTTTGATTGCCAGTCCTAATGCCGTTGTTGAATCGATTCCTCCACTAAAGAGAACTAATGCTTTCATCTCCATCACCTCACTACTTATTTATACGCCCCGTTCATTTGGATCCCAGATTACTTTATGCATCTGAATCTGCAGACGCACACCATTCAACCGATGTTTCAGCATAAATTCTACAATCTGCACTGGTTCTATGGATCCAAAAACAGGACTAAGATACACATGACACCTGTTTGTCAGATTATAAGTCTGAATCATGTCCAGTGCTTTTAACAGATCTTTCTGGCTGCCACATACAAACTTTACAGTATCATCCTTTCCTAGCAGTTCCATGTTCTCTGTTATCATATATTCTTCGCACCCGCTTGACGGTAACTTATAATCCATTGTAAATATCGGTCGTTCTTCGCAAAATGCAGACAAATCAACTGCGCCATTTGTCTCAATTTCGACCTGTAAGCCGGCTTGTAAAAGAAGGTGGATCAATTCTGTGATGTCTTTTTGCAGCAACGGTTCTCCACCTGTAAGTGTCACGTTGCGAATACCGGTTACTAAAACATAATTTAAAATCTCTTCCGGAGTTTCCTCTTTATATTGGCAATCAGGTTCATTGGCCCATATAGTATCACAATAACTGCATCGCAGATTACATCCTTTGAAACGGATGAAGACTGCCAGTTCTCCTGCACGTGTGCCTTCCCCATTAATACTGGTGAATTTTTCTACTACTTTCATCTACTCTTCCTCATAAACCGCGCAATTATTCGGTGTTTCATATACTTCCACACAATGAACCCCGTATCCAAGTTCTGTTAATTTCTTGTAGAAATAATATGCAAAATTTTCTGCTGTGGGACGAAAGGAAACTTTCTCCAAATGAAAGTCCTCATTCTGAAGCGCAGCTACTGTTTCTGCTTTCAGAGATCCCACTTCGTAAATCAGACTATGGTCAAAGGAATCACAAAGCTTTTTCAGATCCTTTTTCAGATTACCAAAGTCCACTACCATTCCCCGTGTCTGTCCTTCTTGCTCCAGCTCCTGACTTTTGATTTTTGCAACAACATTCCAACGATGTCCGTGGATATTTCTGCATTTTCCTTCGTATTTCCATAAAAAATGCGCTGCGTCAAAACTGGCTTTTGTTTGCAAATAATACATATTTCAACTCTCCTGTATGTGAAATGTATGTACCTTTTAAGAGCTGTGTATCCTAAGCGGAGCGTTTTATATATATGGGAAAGTATTTCCTGAATATAAAAAGCTCTGCGTACTTCTTTGCACGCAGAGCCTAGAATCTTCTTAACTAGCCCTGGTTTTGTTTTTCGACAGGAAGGTACAAATGAACTGTCGGCTGTTTTTCACAGCATGAAAATTATACCACAGAAAATCAGTTTGTCAAATTGGTTTTTCTATTTTTACGAAATGGTGTCCTATTTCCCATATTCTATTCTCCCAGGAAATATCTTCCGTAAGCATCTGCTGCCTTAATTGCTGCGCATACAGTCTCAGGTGTCACCTCAAATGGCATGTTATGAAGTGTATCATTCTCTGCACAGGCTGCTGTCGCAACTGCCATAAGCTTCTCGTCTGTCACTTCTGTGATACCAAGTTCTTTTAATGTAACAGGAAGTCCCAGTTCAATGCACCAATCTATAATGTCTTCCAGTTCTTCTGCCGGAATGTCTTCCAGAACAAGCTGTGTGATTGTTCCAAATGCAACTTTCTCTCCATGATACATATGATGACAATCGTCCAAAACTGTGAATCCATTATGGATTGCATGTGCTCCTGCAAGACCGCCACTCTCAAATCCGATTCCACTAAGCAATGTATTAGCTTCAATTACCTTCTCAACAGCTTTTGTGCAGGCTCCTGCTTCCAGAGCAAGTTTTGCCTTCACACCTTCATTCATCAATGTATCAAAGCACAGTTTTGCGAGTGACATCGCTGCCATAGTAACATTTCCACCAGCACAAGTTGTTGCTTCGCTAGCCTGACAGGCTCTTGCTTCAAAATAAGTTGCAAGTGCATCACCCATTCCGGAAACTGTCAGTCTGACTGGTGATTTTGCAATGATTTCTGTGTCCATCAGAACCATGTTTGGATTAGCTGGGAGGAATAAGTATTCTTCGAATACGCCTTCATCAGTATAAATAACAGAAAGTGCACTGCATGGCGCATCTGTAGATGCAATTGTCGGACAGATCAGTACCGGCACTTCTTTGTAATAAGCAACTGCTTTCGCAGTATCAAGGATCTTTCCACCGCCAATACCAATAACAACATCACAGCCCTTTTCATTCATAACGGCTACCAAACGATTAATTTCTGTCTTGCTACATTCTCTGTTGAAATACTCATACACTGGTTCAATATCATATCCTTCAAATCCAACTTTGAGAACGTCTTCAATACGTTTATACCCCGACTCTGTGATCAGTACAAGTGCTTTTTTACCATACTTCTGAGCATATTCACCCAGCTTTTTCATCTCACCTGCACCTTGAACATATTTGCTTGGACTACATAAAATATTTGCCATTTTTGTCTGCCTCCTAAACTCTTTATTTGTATGTTATTAAATTAACAATCTAAAGATATTGTAGTCCTTCTCTACAAAAGTGTCAATAAAATCTAATTGAATTTTCTGTAAGAAATCGGCTATATAATCACTACTCACAGCTGACTGTATCAAACAACCCTTTAATTCATCTCAACGTGCAAACACCCCTGCTAAAAATCCCCTCTTCTTCACCTGCTGGACTTCTGCCCCACTTCTCATAATCAGCGCAAACATTCCCATGTTGCGAAGATCCTGCCGCAGATTTACTGCCTGTTCTTCTGCCAAACCATCTTTTACTAAGAATGGCGTATCATTCAGACTCACATTCTTCGGGAAATCGTATTTTCTTGCGATGCTTACAAACTCTGACCTCTTTCCGATATAGTCAACCATACTTCCAAGCGCGATCACCTGTTTAGAGTGATATACCGATGGATCTACTTCATACACTTCTTTTTCATCACCAACTGGTTCAAACTTATATTTTGCTGTATAGAAATCCAGTGCCTCCTCAATATAAGAACACGCCTCTCCGTCAAGCTCTTCATACAAAACACACGGCAAACTCGCTACAATTCTTCTTGTTTCTGTTTTTTCCATTCCTGTTAAAATCTGCAGGAATTTAGCAACTTCCAATTCTTTTCCGTTGCAATCAATTAATGTTACTTTATAAAATAGTTCTTTGTTTATCATAGTCTTGCTCCATTATCATTTTTTATAACAAAAATTTTATTTTATTATAACTGAAACAGGGTGATACTGTCTACAGATTTTCTGTTTACAGCATCACCCTGTATTTTACTTATTTTCTCACTGAATAAAACTTAAAAATTCTCAGATTTCATTTCCAGCCTGATATCCGCTGCGGATTGCTGCTGAGATATCTGCTGTTCTCTCACCGCTGCAGTCTCCAACATATACAAATGGAACTGTCAGCTCACTGTCGTCGAAGAGATTCTTCTTAGACCCGAGTGCATTCACAATTGTATCTGCTTCAATTGTAACCTCTGACTCGTCTTTTGTATTCACAGCATGAATCACATTATTCTCGATAGAATTCACTCTTGTATTCACATACTCTTTTACATCGTGTTCTTCAAAGTCTTTTTTGATCAGTGGCATTACTGTCTCGGATTCTCCTGTTGCAATCTGATCCAACATCTCAATAATGCTTACTTTGAGACCTTTCTGTGCAAGAAATTCTGCTGTTTCAGTTCCAACTAATCCTCCGCCAAGCACTGCACATGCTCCACTCACTTCGCATCCTGCAAGAACATCCCAGGCAGAAACAACATTGCTGTCTGTAACAGACATTGGAAGATCCATGTTATGCGCACCGATGGCAAGAATTACATGATCAAACTTATTGAGTTCTTCGCTATCTGCTTCTGTATTTAATTTCACATCTACAGAAAGTTCCGGGAGAATCTTCTCATAATATTCAATAGATCTTAAAATCTCGCTCTTTCTCGGTGGAACTGCTGCCAGATGGATCTGTCCGCCAATCTTATCTGATTTTTCAAATACCGTTACTTCATGCCCGCGTTTTGCTGCAACTCTTGCTGCCTCAAGTCCGGCGATTCCTGCACCTACAACTGCAACCTTTTTCTTCTCGTCTGCAGGTTTGATAAATATAGTTCCTTCGTTTCCGTTCTCTGCATTTAATATGCAGGAAATGTATTTACGTCCCTGAATTGCATCTACGCATCCTTTATTACAGTTCAAGCATTCTCTGATGCACTCTCCGGATATAGCTTTATTGGCAATATCTGCATCTGCAAGCATGGAACGTCCATAAGCTACAATATCGGCATCTCCGTCTTCGAGGATCTTCTCTCCTGCTTCTAAGCTGACAACACGACCAACTGTTGCAACCGGAATGGATACCAGTTTTTTCACTTCTCTGGCTACCGGAAGTGTCCAGTTATACGGAACATCTCCCATTGGCGGGATTGTATCTCCCATGTTTCCTGTGTGATTCGCCTGAGCAACCTGAATCATATCAATTCCGGCTTCATCAAGCATCTTAGCAAACTGAATTCCTTCTTCTGCCTCAAGTCCGCCTTTTCCACGAAGTGTTCCATCAGGATTTACTGTAATAATTGGCAGTTTATACTCAATCATAAGATCCGGTGCTGCTTCTTTGATTGCTGCTACTACTTCAAGTGCATATCTTGTACGGTTCTCAAGACTTCCTCCGTACTGATCTTCTCTGTGGTTCAGAATCTTAGAGCAAAGAGAACCAAGAAGACGGTCTCCATGTACTTCAATCGCATCAATTCCGGCTTTCTGTGCCTTTGCTGCACATGCCGCGATGCTGTTTTTAATATCTTCTAACTGCTCAACGGTTGCCTCTGTAACAAAATGCTGCATATCATGATGAAGTTTTGCATAAGCACCTTTGGTAAGTTTGTCGCATTCTTCCATCTGTCTCTTTGCTTCTTCTGCATTTCCCTCAGCCTGTGCTTTTGCCGCAGCCTGTCTTGCAATACCTGCTTCCATGATCATGCGTCCGACACCCGGAACATCATACTCCGGATGAAACAGCTGAAGTGCAAGCTTACAGTCATACTTATGTAATGTGTCTGCCAGGTTTTTATATACAGGAATCTGGCTGTCATCATAAAGCTTTGGTGTCGGTGAAGCTGTTCTTACAGGAGCTACATCTCCGATAACAACATACGCTGCTCCACCTTTTGCAAGTCTTTCATAGAAGTTCAGACTTCTCGCCCCAATAGATCCGTCTCTTTCTTCATAACCTGTTGTAAGCGGTGGAAACATGATTCTGTTTTTAAAAGTAAGATTTCCGACCTTAATTGGTTCTGATAATTTATTCCCCATCTTTTTTCTCCGTTTTATTCATTTCTATATTTCTTTTCTATATTTGTTATTCTGAACTTTTCTTCAATTACAGTTCTTCTGCTAGTTTATGTCCTGCAGCAATTGCATCTTTCAGAGTTCCGACTTTATCACAGTCTCCGATAAAATGAACTCTCTCTTCTGTATTTTCTACTTTGTTCGGTGCATAACCAACTGCAAAGATCAGTGTATCCGCATCTGTGATATGATACTCCTGTCCGTCTTTCTCATAAGTGATCGTAGTCTCATCAACCTTCGTCACTTGACTGTTCAGTTCAATCTTTACACCTTTTCTCTTGAGTCTCATTGTCAGCTGACTCTTAGCTGCACCGCCTTCTCCCGGCATCAGTGACGGTGTCATCTCGATCACTGTGATGTCACGGTTTGCTGGGAACATGTCATCAATCAATGGTGCAAGATAATCTGCAGTTTCACATCCGACAGATCCGCCCCCGAGAATAACGATCTTTCTTCCCGGGTATTTTCTTCCGGCAAGGACGTCATCGGCTGTCATTGTCTGCTTGAACACTTTGAATGGAGGAATTTCCTTCGGAACTGCCCCTGTAGAACAGACAACTTCATAATCCTTGAATTCTCCTGCAAGCATCTCCGGAGTTACTTCACAGTTCATGCGGACTTCGATTCCTTCGTTCTTCAGACGACGTGCCATAAACTTAATTACTTTACAAAGTTCCTGTTTAGCGATCGGAACTGCTGCCAGTCTTAAAAGGCCTCCGAACTCTCCGCTCTTTTCGCAGAGAATAACTTCATGTCCGCGTTTCTTTGCAACATAAGCTGCTTCCATTCCCGCCGGACCCGCACCGATCACAAGAACTTTCTTCTTCTCATCTGCTTCCTTGATCTCATCAGATTCTACTGATGGATTCACTGTACAGCTGATCGGATTACCAAACATAATTCCTGTCAGGCAGCGTCCACATCCAATACATGGACGGATATCATCTGTTTTTCCTTCTGCAGCTTTATTAACAAATTCACTGTCACACAAGTTCGGACGACCAATCATACAGATATCAGTCTTTCCGTTAGAAATGAGTTCTTCCGCTACCCATGGTTCATTGATTCTTGCAACTGTAGAAACCGGAATGTTCACATGCTTTCTGATCTCTTCACTTGCATGTGCATGCGGTGCAGGTGATGTGCCAGGTGCAGGCATAGAACTACCTCTCTTAATTGTATTTCCTCCGGAAACATGGATAAAATCAACGCCTGTTTTCTCAAGCTGTTTGGATACATAGATCATGTCGTTCAGTGTCAGACCACCTTCACTGTACTCATCTCCTGAAATACGAACATCGATAATGAAATCATCGCCGCAAAGTTCGCGGATCTTCGCAATTACTTCAAGTGTCAGTCTGAGACGTCCGTTAATGTCTCCACCGTATTCATCTGTTCTCTTGTTATAAAGAGGTGTAAGGAATCCGCCAAGCAATCCATGTGCATGTGCACACTGGATTTCAACTCCGTCTCCACCTGCAATTTGGAAACGGCGTGCTGCCTCCCCAAACTGCTGAACAAGTACATGCAATTCTTCAACAGTTACAGCTCTCGGAGCTGATTTTGCATAATAAGGTCCAACATTAGAAGGGGCGATCAGCTGCGGTGTTCCCGGAATCGGGAATGCCATGTAAGCCGGATGGAATAACTGTGCTAAAATCTTCGTATCATACTGATGTACTGCATCTACCAGTTTCTTCCAACCTGGAATATAAGAATCATCATAGATAGACATATCTCCCGGTAAATATGTATATACTGGCTCTACAGTCGTAACTTCTGTAACAATCAGTCCGACTCCCCCCTTTGCTCTTGCTGAGTAATGCTCAACCAGTGCATCTGTTACATAGCCTTTATCTGCCATGTTTGTAGAGATTGGCGGCATAAAGATTCTGTTTTTTACCGTAGCCTTTCCAATTTTAATTGGTTCGAATAAATGTGGAAAATATTCATTCATTTTCTGTTCCTCCAATTTTTTCTTAATTAAATATCAATCCTGCAAAAATTGATAATTTTTTCACTATTACATTATACCAGTTTTTCATTCATTTTGCTGTTCTATTTGTATGGTTTTTACAACCTATTCTCTTGCAAATTATTTTGATTATGCAAATATTCAAAAAGAGTCTTTGAATTATGCGAATTTTCACACAATCCAAAAACTCTTTTTGTTCATCTTGTTCTTTTGTCTTACGATTATTTTAACTTACAATCATTTCTGCTTCTGTGTATATCTTAACTTTAGACCTTGAGTACTGACGAATCTTTTTATCCAGTAAATCCATTGCAAGAAGAACACCTTCTGTGTCAGATATTCTCATTTGTACCAACTTTAGATCCTGGTATATATAGTCAGGAATCATACCAAATCCGACAACTTTCACTTCCTGTGGGATGTTCACACCATACTTTCGAAGCGCCGTCAACGCACCGATTGAAATCTGTTGATTTTCAAATAAAATTCCTTGCGGAAGCGGGTTTTTTCTCAACCAGTCTAACAAAGTCTCCATTATCCTTGGAATTTCATCTCCAAGATCAAGAATATATTTTGCTGATGCAGTATCTTCGTTAGACTTTGTATTTAAAAACGCTTCCTTACGAACTCGATAATTATAATTATCTTTCCCTGTGCAGAAATAATAAATATCTGATGCACCTTCCTTGTACAGATAATCCACAGCACTTTTTAGCATTTGTCTATTGTCTGCACATACACTGCTATACCGACTATCTGGAAGTTCACAGTCATAAAGAACCAATGGCTTTTTGATTCTTTCAAGCAGGTTTTGATCTTCTTCTTTTAATTCGGTTCCAAAAAGAATAATGCCTGCCACAAAATCCATATTACATTCCGTAATTACTGCTTCTGTTTGCGTAATGTCGTCATTTAAATACGTCACTCCATAAAGATATCCAAGTCTTCTTGCTTCAGAATCAAATGTAGCAAGTACATCTGACCAGAGATCTGTTTCTGAATTACACGCAACGCCTTTGCTGTGATTAACAATCACTATTTTGATCATCTGATTCACCGGATGGCCAGACACTGTAACGATATTCTCTTTTACTGGAATTACTCCGTTGTTCTTTTTCATTTCTTCCAGACATTCCAAAACCATCCTTCTGGTTTCTTCATTCACACCGGGTTTTCCATTCACAGCAAGCGATACCGTTGCTTTGGAAACTCCGAGATGTCTTGCAATGTCTACCATCTTTATCTTCATGTGTTATGCCTCGTATTTTCTAGATTGTAGTAAAATTAATTTCGAAATCGTCGTATATTCGAACTTTAACGATTTCTGAAAATGAATACTGTTCGTAATCATCATTCTCAAAATCATATACCAGAATCATCTCTCTGATTGGATCAACAATCCAGTATTCTCTTACTCCAGCAGTTCGATATTTAAACAATTTAATATAATAATCCATTCTTTTACTGCTAGGAGACACGATTTCAATAATCCAATCCGGAGCTCCATTACATCCTTTATCGTCAAGTTTATTTTTATCACATATTATAGAAATATCCGGTTCTACATAATTAACATTATTGTTATTTAAAAATACTGCAAATGGCGCAAGATATACTTTGCATGCCCCTCTTTTCATATCAATATAATCTGCAATTTTTCGATAAAGAGAACCAATTATTTCTTGGTGACGTCGAGATGGGGGTGCCATCATATAAATCTGACCATCAATTAATTCAGCTCTTTCTCCTTCCGGAAGATTGTAAATATCTTCTATTGTGAAAATACGGTTCTGTGCTAATGCCATACATACACCTCATTTCTTATAAACGCTATATTATTCAACAGTTTTCATTCCTTTTAAGTATAACAAAATCTATCAAATAAACATAGTTCTTATGATAAATCAACTAAAAAAATCAAGAAGAAAAAACTATTTTGTTTTTACTTCTTGATTTTATCATAAATTAAAACATTATCTGAGAATAGATTCTTAGAATTTACCAGCCTTTGCAGCTTCCTCTACGGCAACTGCTACAGCAACAGTCATACCAACCATCGGGTTGTTTCCTGCTCCGATAAGTCCCATCATCTCAACGTGAGCCGGTACAGATGAAGATCCAGCGAACTGTGCATCAGAGTGCATACGTCCCATTGTATCTGTCATTCCGTAAGAAGCCGGTCCAGCTGCCATGTTGTCTGGGTGAAGTGTACGTCCTGTACCACCACCTGAAGCAACTGAGAAGTATTTCTTTCCAGCTTCGATACGCTCTTTCTTATATGTTCCTGCTACTGGGTGCTGGAATCTTGTAGGGTTTGTAGAGTTACCTGTGATAGATACGTCTACATTCTCTTTCCACATGATCTTAACACCTTCTACTACGTCGTTAGCTCCGTAGCAGTTAACTTTCGCACGAAGTCCTTCAGAGTATGATTTACGGAATACTTCTTTCAGTTCTCCTGTGTGATAGTCAAGTTCTGTCTCAACGTATGTAAATCCGTTGATACGTGCAATAATCTGAGCAGCATCTTTTCCAAGACCATTCAGGATAACACGCAGAGGTTTTTTACGAACTTTGTTTGCTTTCTCAGCGATACCGATAGCACCCTCAGCTGCAGCGAATGACTCATGTCCAGCCAGGAATGCGAAGCACTCTGTATCTTCTTCAAGAAGCATTTTTCCAAGGTTACCATGTCCAAGACCAACTTTTCTCTGATCTGCAACAGATCCCGGAATACAGAAAGACTGAAGTCCTTCTCCGATTGCTGCTGCTGCATCAGCTGCCTTTGTACATCCCTTTTTGATTGCGATAGCAGCACCTACTGTGTAAGCCCACTTAGCGTTCTCGAAACAGATTGGCTGAATTCCTTCAACCATCTTGTAAACGTCAAGACCAGCTGCTTTAGTTACTTCTGCAGCTTCTTCGATGGAGTTGATTCCATACTCAGCGAGTTTTGCAAGAATCTGTTTTTCTCTTCTTTCATATGATTCAAATAATGCCATTGAAATAGTCCTCCTTACTCTTTTCTTGGGTCAATGATCTTAACAGCATCGTCAACACGTCCGTACTGTCCTTTAGCTTTCTCAAGCGCTACAGCCGGCTCGTCTCCAGCTTTGATGAAGTCCATCATCTTACCGAAGTTTACAAACTGATATCCGATGATCTCGTCATCTTCGTTCAGTGCGATTCCTGTTACATAACCATCTGTCATCTCAAGATAACGAGGTCCTTTTTTCAGTGTTCCGTACATTGTACCAACCTGTGAACGAAGTCCTTTTCCAAGGTCCTCAAGTCCTGCTCCTACCGGAAGTCCGTCCTCTGAGAATGCACTCTGAGTTCTTCCGTAAACAATCTGAAGGAACAGTTCTCTCATAGCTGTGTTGATAGCATCACATACAAGGTCTGTATTCAGAGCTTCAAGAAGTGTTCTTCCCGGAAGGATCTCAGAAGCCATAGCTGCGGAATGTGTCATTCCTGAACATCCGATTGTCTCAACAAGTGCCTCCTGGATGATTCCGTCTTTTACGTTCAGTGTGAGCTTACAAGTACCCTGCTGTGGAGCACACCAGCCTACACCGTGTGTAAGTCCGGAGATATCTTTGATTTCTTTTGCCTTTACCCATTTAGCTTCTTCTGGAATTGGAGCTGCGCCATGGTTTACGCCCTGGGCTACCGGACACATCATTTCTACTTCGTGTGAATAAATCATGTTAATACTCCTTTCAATATGTATGATTTTCTTCGTATACGGTACACTATTTTTTTCGCACAAAAACTGACAGCTCTGCATTATTTTTTAACACTGAACTGTCTGCGCGGTGAGAAGTTGATTTGTCACCTGCCACAAACTCTTTCTCCCTGCACCATATGTATTTATTTTCGCACAATTTGTCGCATTCGTCAATCACAACTTTGACAAGATTTTCACCATCTGAGGGAAAGAATTATATAAATATGACACTTGACAAATTTATGTATAAGAAAAGCAGCTTCTGTATCCTTTTGGAAACAGTTACTGCTTCAACTTAATCTTTTCTTATTACACCGGCATCTCTTCCATCAGACGTTCCTTCAGCATCTCCAATGCTGCGTTCACAGTATCCAGTCTGTTCTCCATCCGGCTTCCATTCCAACGACACTCTTTCACTGTCGTCTTCCCATTCAGATAACATCCAATATATACAAGACCAACCGGCTTTTCTTCTGTTCCACCTCCAGGCCCTGCAATTCCTGTTGCACTTAGTGCCGCATTCGCATTCGCAGCCTTTGCCGCACCCTCAGCCATCTCATGCGCTGTCTGTTCACTCACGGCACCGTAAGTTTCAAGTGTCTCATGAGAAACGTGAATCAGACGTTCCTTTGCCTCATTCGAATACGTAACATAGCCCTCGTTCAGCACATCTGATGCTCCTGCCACATTGACTAACGTTCCTGCAATCAATCCACCTGTACAGGATTCTGCTGTTGTCACATGAAGTTTACGCTCTGCAAGAAGATCTACTACAACTTCTTCCAGACTCTTCTCACCTGCAGCTTTCTCTTTAAAAAACCACTCAAGATACATCTCTTACATGCCTCCCTTTGTAAGAACCTCTCTGTTTGCCCACACATAGTCTACCAGAGAAATCACAGTAAGTGCTGTGGCAATCCAGATCAGTACTGTTCCAACCATGTCGAATACACCGCCAAAATCAGCAATCAGAACAATGATCATTGCCATCTGAGATACTGTCTTGAATTTTCCCCAGTAATTTGCTGCGATAACAACGCCATTATCAGATGCTACCAGACGGAAACCACTGATAATAAACTCTCTTGCAATAATAACAATAACAACTGCTGTCGGAAGTTTTCCTGAAGGAATCAGACAGATCATTGCTGAGCAGACAAGAAGTTTATCTGCCAGCGGATCCATAAACTTTCCAAAATTTGTTACAAGATTGTATTTTCTTGCAATCTTACCATCCAGCATATCTGTCAGACTTGCAACAATAAAAAGTACAAGCGCGATCCATTTATTCGCAGCTCCGCCTACATCTGTCAACATAAAGAAAACAAAAAACGGAACCATAATCACACGTAATACTGTTAATTTGTTTGGTAAATTCATACTATATCAACTCTCCTATCAAATCATAATCCAATGCTCCGGTCACTTTAACCTTTGCAAAATCTCCGGAAATCAATTCTACGTCAGTATTGATAAAGATCAGGCCGTCTACATTCGGTGCATCACGATAAGTTCTTCCAACGTAGGCATTCTCATCTGCGACTTTACCTTCGATCATGACAAGAACTTCTCTTCCAATCATGTCTTCCGCTTTATCGAATGCAATTTCCTGCTGAAGTTCCATGATATCTGCCTGACGATCCTCTTTCACTTCTTCATCAATCTGGTCTTCGAATGTGGCTGCCGGTGTATCTTCCTCCGGAGAATACGTAAATGCTCCAAGACGATCAAACTCAAGTGTGTCAATGAATTCCATCACCTCTTCATGCTGCTCCTGCGTCTCTCCCGGAAAGCCTGTGATCAGTGTTGTTCTAAGACAGATATCCGGGATTTCCTTACGAAGCTTCTGAACAATGTCGATCAGCTCCTGTTTTGAAGTTCTGCGTCCCATTCTCTTCAAGATGGTATCATTCGCATGCTGGATTGGGAGATCAAGATAATGACAGATCTTCGGTTCTTCTTTCATTACCTGGATCAGTTCATCTGTGATTTCCTCCGGATAACAATATAAAATACGGATCCAACGGATTCCACTGATCTTGCAAAGTTCACGGAGCAGCTTTGGAAGAGATTTCTCTCCATAAAGATCTTTTCCATAAAGCGTTGTCTCCTGAGCAACAAGAATCAATTCTTTTACGCCCTGCTCTGCCAGATCCTGTGCTTCTTTCAGAAGGCGTTCCATCGGTACACTTCTAAAGTTTCCACGGATTTTCGGAATGATGCAGTACGTACAATGTTTGTCACATCCTTCTGCAATCTTCAGATATGCAAAATGTCCTCCTGTTGTTACAAGACGCTTCGTCTCCGGTAATGGAAGAGCATCAAGGTCAGCTGTCATAACCTCATGTTGTCCGGCAAGTGCCGCATCTACCGCATCCAGAATGCGATCATATGCAGTTGTTCCAAGAACTTCATCTACCTCCGGAATCTCATCAAGAATCTCCTGACGATAACGCTCTGCCATACATCCTGTAACGATCAATGCCTTTGCACTGCCATTCTTCTTATATTCTGCCATCTCAAGAATATTCTGGATGCTTTCCTCTTTCGCATCATGGATAAAACAACAGGTGTTGATCACAATAATATCAGCCTCCTGTTCATCATTCGTCATCTCGTAACCTCTTGAAGCAAGCATTCCAAGCATTACTTCTGTATCCACCAGATTTTTATCACATCCTAAGGATATAAAAAGTATCTTCATATATCAGTAAAACCTCCTGGTCATCCTTTCTAAAAAAATAAATAAATCTCACCTTCTGTGCATCATTTCATACATTCCATGCATGCACAAAACGTTCAACAACAACGTCAAAAGAGCAGATTGCATTTTCTGCATCTGCTCCGTTACTGTTCCGATTCTACTCTTCGTCAGTGTCCTCAGGTAAGATCTTAAGCTCACCTTCATTCAGTTCTTCGATTGCAATGGAAAGCGGCTTCTGTCCGTCTTTCGCAGGTACAAGCGGAAGTTCTCCGGCGATCAGCTGTCTTGCACGCTTAGATGTAGCCATTACGATAGAATAACGGCTGTTTACAACCTTAGAATCTCCCTCTTCAACGTCTTTGTTAACTACTTTCATCAAGTCAGTATAAGATGGATGCAGCATATTAATTTTCTCCTTTCAACTCTTCCAATTCTTCTTTTATGTCATTCATAAAATTCACATTGCGTGAACTTCTGTGGTGTTCTCCCTGGATAATAGAATGCATCTCTTCAACACAATCATCCAGTTCATCATTCACGACAAGATAGTCATAAGCACTCATTCCCTCTGCCTCTTCACAGGCACGGTTCATTCTGGACTCAATAACCTCCATCGTCTCTGTCCCTCTTCCTACCAGACGGGACTTCAGTTCTCTGGCATTCGGCGGTGTCACAAACATCAGAAGCGTATCCGGGAACTTTTCTTTCACTTTCAGTGCTCCCTGAATCTCGATCTCAAGAATCACATCTTTCCCTTCATCCAACATCTTCTCAACATATGCACGCGGTGTGCCATAATAGTTTTCCACGTATTTAGCATACTCTATCAATTCATTATTAGCAATCATTTTTTCAAATTTCTCCCTGGAAAGGAAGAAATATTCTCTGCCATCTACTTCCCCGTCACGTGGACCTCTTGTTGTCGCAGAGATGGATAAAGCATAATTCTCCGGATATTTTCTCATTAATTCTTTCATCAATGTACCTTTTCCGGCTCCTGAGAATCCGGATACGACAATCAAAATACCTTTCTTATTCATGATCCTGCCCTCTTTTACTCTATTCTATATTCTGTATCTGCTCTCTGATCTTCTCAATCTCTGTCTTCAGACTGATCGCATGATTGGAAACCTCAATATCATTCGCTTTAGACAAAATCGTATTTGCTTCGCGATTCATCTCCTGCGCAATGAAATCCAGCTTACGCCCGATTCCTTCTTTCTCCTCCAATGTTGCTCTCATATGCTGAATATGGCTCTTCAACCGCACAACTTCCTCATCTGTACAGATCTTATCTGCATACAGAATCACTTCTGCTGCCAGGCGGTTTTCTTCCATCTGTGTATCTGCCAGTAACTCAGCCACTTTCTCTTCCAGCTTCTGTCGGTATTCTGCCACAATCTGTGGAGAACGTTCTTCTACCGCAGAGACTTCCTGCTCCAGAAATGTAAGCTTCGCAAGAATATCTTTCTTCAGGTTCTCACCCTCTGTTATTCTTGTCTCAACAAACTGTGCAAAAGCCCCTTCCAGTGCTTTCTTCAGTCCATTCCAAAGCTCCTCTTCATCTTCCACTTGCTCTTCCATCGTAAGAACTTCCGGAAATCTTGCAAGTGCAGATACGCTGATGTCATTTTCCAGCCCGAATTCTTCTTCCATCTGCTTAAAATACTTCATATATTCTGCCGCGATCAATGGATTATATTTCACAGAGCTCTGCGCCTGTGACAGATCTTCATATGTAATAAAGATATCAACTTTCCCGCGGTTCGCATAGGACTTCAGAAGTGTCCGGATGGATGTTTCAAAAAAATTAAGTTTCTTCGGCATTCTGATATTCACATCAAGATAACGATGGTTTACACTCTTTAACTCAACGGTAAACTTCTTGGAATCCTGCTGAATCTCACATCTGCCAAAGCCTGTCATACTTTTGATCATTGTCTTCATCCTCTGTTTACTATAATCTAATCTATTATACATCAAATGTTTGTAAATGGTCAACAAGTCTTTTATAAAGATTCGATTTATGTTACAATAAAAAAACATGAAAATAAACCTTTTGTTCAGGAGGAAACAACTATGGCTTTTGATGGAATCGTTGTAGCGAGTCTCGCCAGCGAATTAAAACATAAATTATTAAACGGAAGAATTTCAAAGATTGCACAACCGGAAGCGGATGAGCTTCTTCTGACAGTCAAATCAACGGAAGGTCAGTATCGTCTGTCGATTTCGGCGGATGCTTCTCTTCCGCTGGTCTATCTGACCTCAAAGAATAAGCCAAGTCCGATGACTGCCCCAAACTTCTGTATGCTTCTTCGCAAACATATCAGCGGCGGCCGCATTGTTGATATCTGGCAGCCAGGACTTGAGCGTATTATTCATTTTACAATCGAACATCTCGATGAGCTTGGTGACCTCTGCCGGAAAGACCTAATCGTCGAGATTATGGGAAAACACAGCAATATCATTTTCTGTAACGATCAGGGTAAGATCATCGACAGTATCAAACATGTATCTGCACAGATGAGTTCTGTCCGGGAAGTTCTTCCGGGAAGAGAGTATTTCATTCCGGACACCATGCAGAAAGTAGATCCACTCACGGTAACTTCTGAAGAATTCGCAGCGCATCTGACAGGTAAACCAATGCCACTTGCCAAAGCAATTTATACAAGTTTTACCGGAATCAGTCCTGTAACTGCGGAGGAGATCTGCTCCCTTGCAGGGATGGATTCTTCCGTCCCGGCCCAGGAGTATTCTGCTGATATCTTACTTCATCTATATACACAGTTTGAGATTTATTTATCCGCGATCAAAGAAGATACCTTTTCACCCGGTATTTATTTCGATGGAAAAGAGCCAAAAGAATTCTCTGCTCTTCCACTGAGTCATTTTGTCAACTATACAAGGGTAGAATATGATTCTGTTTCCGAAGTGCTTGAGACTTATTATTCGACACGCAGTCTCATCACCCGCATCCGACAGAAATCGGTCGATCTGCGTCACGTAGTTCAGACTGCATTAGAACGAAACCGAAAAAAATATGACTTACAGCTGCGTCAGTTGAAAGACACAGAAAATCGTGATAAATTTAAAGTGTACGGCGAATTAATCAACACTTATGGATACAATCTGGAGGAAGGTGCAAAGACTCTTGAATGCCTGAACTATTACACCAATGAAATGGTATCCATTCCGATGGATCCATTAAAGACACCGCAGGAAAATTCCCAGCGTTATTTTGCAAAATATAACAAGCAAAAACGTACTTTTGAAGCACTTTCTGTTCTTTGCAAAGAGACACTGGACGAGATCACTTATCTGGAATCCATTCAGACGGCACTTGATATTGCACTGACAGAAGATGATCTTGCTGAAATCAAAGAAGAGCTCACAAACTCCGGCTATATCCGCAGAAAATATACAAAGAAAAAAGTCAAGATAAAAAACAAACCACTCCATTACATTTCCAGTGATGGTTATCATATGTATGTCGGAAAGAATAATCTTCAGAATGAAGAACTGACGTTCCACTTTGCAGTCGGAAATGACTGGTGGTTCCATGCAAAGCAAGCTCCGGGATCCCATGTCATTGTCAAAACACAGGGGGATGAGCTTCCGGACCGTACATTCGAAGAAGCAGCCAGACTTGCAGCTTATTATTCCAGCATGCGTGGTTCCGATAAAGTTGAGATTGACTACGTGGAGAAAAAACAAGTCAAAAAACCAAATGGCGGGAAGCCTGGATTTGTCGTCTATTATACAAATTACTCCATGGTGATCGACAGCGATATCAGCAACATAGAAGAACTTTGAGTAATATGAAACCCGGATAATATGAAATAAGTGGTAATAACATAAAAGAAGGAAGACTCTAGCGGCATGCGCCTGACCTGAAGCTTCCTTCTTTTTATATACTATCCATCATAGGATTTCTGACAACGTTTCATTTATTTCGCCAAATTCTTTATTTCATCCGGAACATGGATTTCATCCACCTTGTTATAGTCTGTAAACTGAAGCACAATAGAGTAAAGATTTACTTTCGTAGTCTCCCCGTAAGACTTATATAAGTCTCCCATTACATCACTCATGTCTACAACAATCTTCGCCGGAAGCAGTTCTTCTTTGTAAATGTCAAAAATAACAGGGATTTTCAAATTACGGATTGCATCCTCCTCCGGGAGATTCACCAGATGATATGCTTCTACCATCTCTTTGCCAAGAAGACCCATAAGCTCCGTTCCTGTTACATCGCCATACAACTGATAACATGCCTTGCCATTTACTGTCGTCTCCTGCTCGGACAGGTGGAAAGACTCAAGCGCTTTCCCCTCCTGTGCAAAAATATTTCCGTCAATACCAAGGTGATTCTCGCTGCTTCCTTCTACACTCTCTTTCTTCCAGGATCCATTCGTGCCACTATATGTCACTTGTTTTCCGTCTTCCTTCACCTGATAAAGTTCCAGATCTGCAGATACCTCAGAATCTTTGATTGTCACTCTGGCCGTTCCTTTCGCATGACCGGCCGGAGGCTCTGTCGTGTTCTCCAGATCCATCTCCATGTTCACTTCCATCAGATCTAAAATATCAGACATCTGAATTGCCAGCTCCACATGGTTTGCCGAAGAAGTTACTTTTTGCATATTTTCCGAAGACTGACGGAAAATCTTCTTTGCATTCATCTTCCCGGCACATCCGGAACAAAACAGCATAACTATAACGGATGCTATCAGTAACTGTATAGATAACAGCTTCTTGTAATATCCACTCTTGCTTTTCTCTTCTGTTATTTTATTTTTCAAGCTCTGTTTGACTCTAAAAGTCTTCCACACAATGCATTACTCCCGTCCTGCCAGATAATCAATAAACTGCTGTGCTGTTCTTCCAGACAAACCGCCATGAGACAGTTCCCATGCATTCGCCTCAAGAAGCAGCTGCTCTTCCGGCATATTGATTCCATTCTTTTTCGCAAGCACACGTACGATCTCCTGGAATGCCTTCTTATCCGGTGAACCGAAATAAATCGTAACGCCAAATCTTGCAACCAATGACAGCTTCTCCTGTACTGTATCATTTGTATGCATATCTTCATCTCTGTCCTGCTTATCGCGGAATGTCTCACGGATCAGATGACGGCGGTTTGATGTCGCATAGATCAACACATTCTTCGGTTTCTTCTCCAGACCACCTTCGATCACTGCCTTCAGATATTTGTATTCAATTTCAAATTCTTCAAAAGAAAGATCATCCATATAAATAATGAATTTATAATTTCTATTCTTAATCTGAGCGATTACATCATTCAGATCCTGGAACTGGTGTTTATACACCTCGATCATGCGAAGTCCCTGGTCATAATACTGATTTAAAATAGCCTTGATCGAGGAAGATTTTCCTGTTCCGGCATCTCCGAACATCAGACAGTTATTTGCTTTCTTTCCTTCTACAAATGCTTTCGTGTTGTCAACCAGCTTTTTCTTTGCATCTTCATAACCTACAAGATCATCTAGATGTACATGCGCAATGTTTGTGATCGGAATGATCTCCACATCAGAATTCTCCGGATGTTCCACACGAAATGCCTTGTGAAGTCCGAGTTTACCAACTCCAAATTCCTTATAAAACTGCGTCAGTGTACGCTTGAAATGCTCCACGTTCTGCGTCGCGGCAAGGGCACGGCTGAGATCACAGATTCTGTCCCTGACACGACGGTTGAACACTTTACCACCACTGTTACCACTCTTATAATCCATGATGATCTTCAGGCAGTCAGCGTCCAAACTCTTTTCCAGTTCCTCAAAATCATAGTCAAACATTTCCTTAAAAATAGCAAAATCATGAAGTGCGATCTCATTCAGACTACCTTCAATCTCTCCTACGATCTCACAGGAAGTGCTGTATGCATTCTCATCACTTGCAAGAAGAAATGTCAGATAAGTATGCCACAGATTTCCTTCAAAACCGTGGCTTACTGATAATTCCAAAAGTTCATTGATACAATCAAAAAGAAGTCCTCTTAAATCTTCTTTGTTATAAAATTCACTTTCATAATTATCGATCAGAAATGTGATATCTTTTAAAATCTCTCCATATTCCATGTTTTTATACAGCATCAGTTCGTTTGTACGCATTCTAAATAACCTCTTTTCCAGTAAATCCCTCCGGAGCTTTCACTCCACCTGCTCTGTATTCTGTTTTCTATCTATTCTGGTATCTAGTAATTTCCAAGAATTCTCAAATTCGTTGCTTCTTCTCTTAGTCCACGCAATGCATTCTTCACTGCTGCGTCCTCCAGACTCCCATCAAAATCTACAAAGAAACGATATTCCCACTGCTTTCCTTTCACAGGTCTTGATTCAATCTTTGTCATATTTATATTATTGTATACAAAATGTGACAGAAGATCATAAAGAGAACCACTCTGAGCCCCACTCTGATGCGGAAGTTCGAATTCAATACTGATCTTTGACGCATGCTTCAGATAAACCTTCTGATTCGTCACCACGATAAAGCGTGTACAGTTATCCGGCTCGTCGTTTATATTATCTGCAAGAACTTCCAACCCATGAATCTTCGCCGCATAGGCACTACATACAGCTGCCTGTGCCTTATCGCCATCTTTTACTACTTTCTGCGCAGCGATTGCTGTATTGACTACACTGATCTGCTGCCAGTCTGCATGGTCATTCAAAAACCCAGTCGTCTGCATAAGAGCTTCTGCTTTCGAATAAACACGTTTGATATCTGTAAGTGATGTTCCCGGAAGTCCTGACAAAGTATGCACTACCGGAAGGATCGTCTCAGCAACAATATAATTCTCAAATTCATCCAGAAGATCATACATCTCGTTCACCGGACCTGCAGATGAATTTTCAATCGGAAGAACCGCATAATCCGCAGCACCTTCTTCAATCGCAGTCATTGCATCACGGAATGTTCTTACATGAAAGCAATTCACATCTTCTCCAAAGAACTGATGCATTGCTGCTTCTCCGTAAGCACCTTCTGTTCCCTGGAACACAACTCTGGCAGTATCCTTCTCAAGAGAATCAATCTGAATAAAAGGAAGCCTTCCAAGTGCTCCTGCTTCTACGAGCTTCTGATACTGCAGTTTTCTGCTCATAGACATCAGCTGCGTATATAATTCACGAACTCCGTTCTTATCAAAATCATTTTCAACCTTTGATGCCACATCTGCAAGTTTCTCCTGCTCCCGCTGCCGGTCATACACTTTACGTCCGGCTTTCACCTTATAATCTCCAACCTCACGGCAGACATTCATTCTCTTCTGATAAAGTTCCACCATCTGGTTATCTATCTTGTCGAGCTCTACTCTCAGTTCTTCAAGTGTTGCCATCCTAACTTCTCCTTACTAAAAAACTCCATCCATACTGCATCTCTTTTTACTAATCTGTAACACAATTAACATAGTAAAAACACTGCATGAACAGTACCAAGTATAATACATTTTTTTCTCAAAATCTATCCTTTGAAAAAAGTTTATTTTCCTGTTGAAAATCTTCTCGTTTTAGTATATCATAGTATGGAATACGAGAACAATCGGTTTTTATCTGATTCAAGCGTCTCGAATAAAACATTGGGAGGTATACAAATGAACGTTTCTGATTGTATCAAGATGCGCAGAAGCATAAGAAAATATAAACCTGATCATATTGATCATTCTATTATTGATTCTATTATTTCTATTGCTTCCTATTCTCCATCTTGGAAAAACACACAAATCACTCGTTATATTGCAATTGAAGACCCCTCTATTCTTAAAAAGATCGCTGATGATTATACCCCTGTTTACAATTCTAATATTATTCGTCAAATTCCTATGCTGGTTGCTGTTACTTTTATCAAAAACAGATCCGGTTTTGAACGTGACGGATCCTACAGCACAAAAAAGGGAGACAGATGGCAGATGTTTGACGTTGGTGTTGCCTGCCAGTCTTTCTGTCTTGCTGCAAAAGAACAGGGACTTGGTACTGTGATCATGGGCATCTTTGATGAAGAAAAAATTACAGAACTTTTAGAGATTCCGCCAGAGAGGGAACTGGCAGCTCTGATTGCAGTCGGCTGGCCGGATGATGATCCGCAAGCACCTAAGAGAAAAGCCGTTACTGATCTACTAGAATATAAATAATGTGATTCAATCACACAAGGAGGTTACTTATGAGACATTTAATGAGCCCACTGGACTTCTCAGTGGAAGAACTGGACGAACTGTTGAAACTTGCGCAGGATATTGAGGCACATCCTGACAAATACGCACATGCCTGCGACGGAAAGAAACTTGCGACTTTATTCTATGAGCCAAGTACTCGTACACGTTTAAGCCATGAAGCCGCAATGCTGAACCTTGGAGGAAGTATTATGGGATTCTCTTCTGCAAACTCCAGTTCTGCTGCAAAAGGAGAAAGTGTATCTGATACAATCCGTACAATCTCCTGCTACGCAGATATCTGTGCAATGAGACACCCAAAAGAAGGTGCTCCGATGGTTGCATGCCAGCATTCCACAATTCCGGTGATCAACGCAGGAGACGGTGGACACCAGCACCCGACACAGACACTGACAGACCTTCTCACAATCCTTAACGTAAAAGGAAGACTTGACAACATGACAATCGGTCTGTGCGGAGACTTAAAATTCGGTCGTACTGTTCACTCACTGATCACTGCACTCGTAAGATACACAGGCATCCGTTTTGTACTGATCTCTCCAGAAGAATTAAGACTTCCGGAATACATCCGTCATGATGTACTTGACAAGATGAACATTCCTTACGAAGAAGTTGTACGTCTGGAAGAAGCAATGCCAAAACTTGATATTCTGTACATGACACGTGTTCAGAAAGAACGTTTCTTCAATGAAGAAGACTACGTGCGTATGAAAGACTTCTACATTCTCGACAAACAGAAAATGAAACTCGCTCCGGAAGACATGTATGTTCTTCATCCGCTTCCGCGTGTAAATGAAATCTCTGTTGACGTTGATGATGACCCACGTGCTGCTTATTTCCGTCAGGTTCAGTACGGAGTATATGTGCGTATGGCTCTGATCCTTACACTTTTGGATATTCACGTTGACTAATATAATCATATTTCATAGTACGAAAGGGGTAACAAAATGTTAGAAAATACATTAACTGTAGGACGCATCTCTGAAGGATTCGTTCTTGACCACATTGAAGCCGGCAAAAGCATGGAGATCTATAAATACCTTCACCTGGATAAATTAGACTGCTGCGTTGCCATCATCAAAAATGCAAAAAGTAATAAAATGGGCAAAAAAGATATCATGAAGATTGAATGCCCGATCGATTTCATGGATCTTGATATCCTCGGATTCATCGATCACAACATTACTGTAAATATTATTGAAAACGGAGAGATCATCTCCAAGAAACCTCTGACTCTTCCTAAAAAGATCAAAAATGTGATCCGCTGCAAGAACCCAAGATGTATCACATCAATCGAGCAGGGACTTGATCATGTATTTGTACTGACTGATGAAGAGAATCAAGTATACAGATGTCAGTACTGCGAGGAGAAATATAGCCGCAGATAATCCATCGTTTTTCTATCTATATCAGATGTGGGATTGACTCCCACATCTGATATAAGAGCCAGAACAGTTACCGTGTGTGGTATCTGTCCTGGCTCTTATAAATTTAACACTCTTCTGCAATTTTGTAAATCAGCTTCTCTGTATCTTCCCATCCCAGACATGGATCTGTAATAGATTTTCCGTAAGTCATATGATCGCAGATCTTCTGATTTCCTTCTTCGATATAACTTTCGATCATAACTCCCTTGACCATCTTCTTCACATCATCATTGTATCTTCTGCTGTGAAGAATTTCGCTGACAATACGAATTTGTTCTTTGAACTGCTTATTGGAGTTGGAATGGTTCGCATCAATGATCGCTGCCGGGTTTTTCAGGTCTTTCTTCGCATAAACATCTACCAAACGGACAAGATCCTCATAATGGTAGTTCGGAATACAGGTTCCATATTTGTCAACACCACCACGAAGAATTACATGTGCAAGATCATTTCCTTCTGTTGTAACATCCATTCCTCTGTAAATGAAGTTATGAGAGTTCTGAGCAGCAATTACGGAGTTCATCATAACTGAAAAATCTCCACTGGTCGGGTTCTTCATACCAACCGGAATGTCCATTCCACTGGCTGTCAGACGGTGCTGTTGGTTCTCTACCGAACGGGCGCCGATTGCCTCATAAGAAAGGATATCGTCAAGATAGCTTCTGTTCTCCGGATAAAGCATCTCGTCTGCGGATGTCAGTCCTGTCTCTTTGATCGCGCGGATATGCATTCTGCGGATTGCAATGATACCCTCAAGAAGGTTTGGAGCCTGATCCGGATCCGGCTGATGGAGCATTCCCTTATATCCTTCTCCTGTTGTACGTGGTTTGTTTGTATAAATACGAGGAATGATCATCAGACGGTCTGATACCTTCTCGTTCACTTTTGCAAGACGATTCACATAGTCGCACACAGAATCTTCATTGTCTGCGGAACATGGTCCCACGATAACAACAAATTTATCGGATTTTCCTTCAAAAATCTCCCGAATCTCCGCATCACGTTTCTTCTTAATCTCTGCCAGTTCTTTCGGAAGCGGGTATTCCGCCTTCAGGTTTGCAGGTAATGGTAATTCTGCATTAATTTTCATTCCCATGTCTTAATTCCTCCGTTGTCTGTCTCTTGCAAAAGAATCTATCTAAAATATAACTTCTTCCGCATTATTATAGCTAAAAATACAAAAGGAGTTTCTAAACAGAAACTCCCTCCATTGATTGAGCAAAACGATAAGCCGGGTTATGTCGTTGAACAATCATCTATCTAGGCGCCGCGTTACCGCTGCGCTCAAGCGACCCACCTTAAGCGTGACGGGCAGCCACATTGCTTATATTCGGTCTTGCTTCGGATGGGGTTTACATGTGCCCTTCCTGTTACCAGCAAGGCGGTAGTCTCTTACACTGCCTTTCCACCCTTACCTGCACAAAATGCACAGGCGGTTTATTTCTGTTGCACTGGCCTGGGAGTCACCTCCACCGGACGTTATCCGGCATCCTGCCCTATGAAGCCCGGACTTTCCTCACCTGCGGCCTTTCGGCACTTGCAGCCGCGATTGTCTGTCTTACTCAACACAGTTTTCAATTATACTAAGAAATCTCTCTGTTGTCCACTGTTTTCAAGATTTTCTTCTTGATTTTTATTAATCAAGTTACTGTTCACTCATCATTTTCGAATTCTTACAGCCCTTCATCTACGATAAGATTTGTTCCATCTGCAGCCGTTGTCGCAAGCTCGTCGCATCTTTCATTCTGCGGATGTCCATCATGCCCCTTTACCCAGTGAAATGTTACGCTATGTTTCTGCTTTGCTTCTAACAGACGTTTCCAAAGGTCTACATTCTTCACCGGTTCATTCTTCCCGCGTTTCCATCCCTTCTTGATCCAGCCGTCTACCCAGTGCTGGTTAAACGCATTCACAACATATTGTGAATCCGAATAGACTTCTACTTCACAGGAACGGTTTAAAGCCTCCAGACCTGCAATTACAGCCATCAGCTCCATTCTGTTATTCGTTGTCTTCTCATATCCCTGGGACAATTCCTTCTTATGAAGCTGTCCCTTCGTGTCGACATACTCAAGCACTGTTCCATATCCGCCCGGTCCGTCCGGGTTTCCGCGCGCTGCACCATCTGTATATATTTTTACCAGCATTTTCAATCTCTCCTGTTATTCCATCCTTCTGTTTTTATCTTAATGAAAAAGTATCTACCACCTGTACCACTTCTGGAAGTATATATTCCAGATCTTCCTTTGCCATCTTGGCACTCTCCAGCAGATTGATCATCAATGTCTTCTTTCTGATTCCAGCCTCTGAACGATCTAGAATCACTTTCTTTGTATGACGAAGATTATAAGCCCTGAGTGCTTCCGGAATACCTGGAAGCAGACGGTCTGCTGTCTCCCTCACAGCATCCGGCGCACAATGCTTCTCCAGGAATCCAACTGCTCCGGTTGTCAGAACCAGTTCAACCATTCCCGCATCTGCCAGCTTACAGAGCACTGTTTTCAACATTTCTTTATCCTCTGGAAATGCTTTTGCTGCCCGGACTTCAATCCCACCCTGCTCCAGCATTCTTTTGAGTGATGCTGCCGCTGCCACATCTGCTTTTGCTTTATATGCCCCTGTATCTAATGATAAAATAACCGCTCTCATCTTCTGTCTGCCCCTTTCTTAATTCTACTATGATCTCCACTCGTACTTTCTCATTATACAGAACAATAAACTTTTGTGCAACTAGAACAAAGAATGTGCCTCGGCACATTCTTGCGCCTGCGGCGGTCGCTTGCGACGCCTACATTATACGCCGCAGTGCGCATCCTAAGCAGAGCGTTTTATCAATAAAAACAAAAAGATGTCCTGACAGATCTTTCTTCCGGAGGGCTAATCCTTATTATCGATCTGTTAAAACATCTTTTCTTAACTAGAAATTAAATGAGTATATGTATGACTTTCTCTTACAGGTTTGCTTTGAAGAACTCTTCCATCTTAGCTGCTGCAGCTTCTTCGTTCTCACCTTCAACTGTTACTTCAACTTCCATACCTTTTTTGATACCCATAGCCATGATAGCCATCAGTCTTGTAGCGTCAGCTGTTTTTCCGTTTCCAGCGATTGTAACCTTAACTCCCTCAAGAGCTTTTGCTTCTTTTGCAAGCATTCCTGCCGGTCTTGCGTGGATTCCTTCGTTGTCCTGTACTACATAAGTAAATTTTGCCATGATACATTCTCCTATCTTTAATTCATTTTATTTATCACCTATTTGTCCAGACAGGTCTGGAAATGCCTGCTCCAGTACAGCCTTCGCATCCATTGCTCCGAAATGCTCCGGATCAATCCTGTCTATGTGGATGCCTTTGGACTCATACTGTTCTTTCAGGCTTTCGAACCGATGTCCCAGCTGCGGACCAAGCAGCAGAACATCTGTCTGACCTGTGTAACCCTGAAATGCACGTTCCGACATCGCTGTGACTGCAATCTCAAAATTCTCATTCCGAATCAACCGTTTCATCTTATTCACTAAGAGGCTCGTTGAAATACCTGCCATACAGATCAATGTTAGATGTCTCATCGTCATTTCCTTTCCTGTCCCTCGACTGACCTTAATTTAACATATATTTTTAAAAAACTCCAATCAAAAAATGACCACAATGAATGTGGTCACTTTTGAGTTACTGTTCACTCCCGTCAGAAAAAGTAAATACATTTTACTCTTCTGCTCTGCGCAACAGCTGAATCAACCTGTCATAATCCGGATGGCGGATCAGATTTTGTACATCTGCCGGACGAAGGATCAGATCCGTCGTCGCCTCATAGAACTGCTGCAGATTCTCATCCTCTTCCCTTCCGATCGCCGTCAAAAATACAACCTGCACCTTTTGCCGGAACCAGAATATCGGTTCTTTCAGAACTGCCACTGCAACAAAAGCACGTTCCTGGAATGCGCATTCCGGGTGAGGGAGCGCCACCAGATTACCATAATCTGTCGGTGTAAGTTCCTCTCTCTTCAAAACAGATGCAGTAAATGTCTCTGGAAGCCCCTTCTCCTGCTCAACCCTCCGGCACAGATTCTTTAGAACCTCTTCCTTCGTCTTTCCTTCCACATCCGTAAAAAATAATTCCTTCTTAAAATATTTCTGTAGAAAATCCTTACTCTCTCTTACAAAAAGCTTTCTCACTCTGTCAATGTCATTGTCCTTCAGAAATGAACCAATCTCTAAGATTGGTACCGGTACATAGGAAGAAATGTGTACCGTTGTAAACACATAATCCACTTTTTCAAACGGAAAGTTCTCCAGCTCATAAAGATTACATACATAAATCTTTTCAATATACTCTTTAAATTCTTTGCTGTACTTATATCTGAGAATTTCTGAACTCGTCTTTCCAGATGCACATACGATCAGAATTGAAAACTTCTTCTGTTCATTCTCCTGCTGCTCCAATGCCAACTCAAAAATCTCTGCCAATCCGGCAATCTCATCTTCTGAAATCGACTGCTGAAAGTATTCTCCTAATGCAATTGCCGCCTGGGATGCCATCGTATAAGAAAGTACATAATTCTTGCGAATCTCCTCCAGCATCGGATTACGCAGAATCATATGATATTTCATACGAAGGACAAACGGAACCATATGTCGGTTCAGCTTCATACGCAGATGAAAATCATTCCTGAAATCAACATGGAATTCCCGGTAGATCATATCCAACATCTCCGTAACAAGACGATCGATCTCGCTTTCCATCACAAAATTTTCCTGTTCTTTCGAATCTTCATTCCATTCACTGTCGATATAAACCTTTCCCGCAAGCTGCAGCGCCAGATAATTCTTCTCATCCTGAGAAAAACGAATCTGATAATGCGCTCCCACCAGTTCTGTCAATTCTTCCACAAACTGCTTCTCTTTTCTTCCAAGCATATCCGCTGCCTGCGGTTCAACATATTTCTCCTGACGGATTCTTCGCATCGCCACATAAATATGTTCCACAAAGTCATTGTAAGTAATCTCAGAAAGTTCGATTTCATATTTCTTCAGGCACTGATAGACCATCTTCCCCAGTGTCTCGATCTCATCCGTCTGATGACGTCTTCCGATTCCTTCCAGACTGTCCTGCTTTACAAAGACATCTACCATGCACTGACGCAGATTAAATTCGCTGCCTTCCACACGGATACCATATCCCGGCTTCTTATGAACTGTAATACCATACTTCTGATAAGTTTCCTCAACCTGCCGGAGTGTATTCGTCAGCGTTCCTTTAGAAATGTAAAGGAAATCACACAACTCCTCTGACTTGATATATTCCGTTCTGTTCAGAAGATATGCAAGGAGAAAATGCACTCTCTCCTGATTGTTCGAAGGAATCACCGGATCTTCATTCTCCCTCGGATTCAGCAGTCCTTCGATACCTTCCGGCTGTCTTGGATCCAAATAATATCCGTACCTGGACTTTGATAAAATCTGGATCCCATTCTTCTCAAGCTCCGGATTCAGTTCTTTGATCCTGACTCTTACCGTCTTCACGCCAATTCCAAGCTGACCGGCCAGTTCACTCGCAGTCACATGTTCTGTTTTACACAATAATTCAAGAATCTTTCTCTGTTGGTGATTCAGCAACACTGAATTCCTCGCTTTCTTTTGCATATTTTACTTACTGTTTATCTTATCATATTTCCCTGTAAAAAAAAAGCTCACGATCACTATATAATAATGCAGACCAGACCACCATTGCTGTCATTTACGATCTTCTGCATAGAATCCTGCAGTTTCACCTGACTTTCTTCGTTAATCAGTGTAATCTTATTACGCATACCATCCATCACAAGATCTTCAATTGATTTGCCGAAAATATTTGTTCCCCAGACGCCTTGTGGACCTTCGCTCTCTTTTTTTATATATGCAACAAGGTCTTCTGCCTGTTTCTCACTTCCCACGATCGGTGCAATCTCCGTTTCTATATTCGCACGAATCATATGGATCGATGGTGCCTCGGAACGGATCTTTACTCCATATCTGCTTCCCTGCTTGATGATTACCGGCTCATCCAGATGAATCTCTTCTTTCTTCGGGCTGACTACTCCGTAGCCTTTCATCTTCACATCCGCAAATGCATCCTTGATCTGACTGAATTCTTCTTTGATAGAAGAAAGCTCTTTCATCAGAGAAATCAATTCATACTCACTGCGGATCTGAGTTCCTGTCAACTCACTCAACACTTCATAATAATACTTCTGGCAGAAAGAAATCCGCAATATAACCTTGCCTGTGTCCATCTCTACCTGATCCAACAGGATCTGGTCTATGTATGGACTTTCTGTCTTCCAGTCTTTTCCGGAGACACTTCGCAGATCTGACATCTGCGCCATAATTTTCTTCACATTCTCAATCAGATCTTTCTTGATTCTGTGATCGCGTGACAACATTTCTACCCATTTCGGAATATAAAATTCTATTTCCGTGACAGGAAATTCATACAGTACCTGGCGCATCATTTCATAAATATCGTCTTCCTTGAGCTGTTCACAATTCACCGGATAAACAGGTGCTGCATATTTCTCCTCAAGAGCTAATTTCAGACGATCTGTCTCTTTCGAATACGGTTTCTGGCAATTTAATAAAATAAGAAATGGCTTCCCGATCTGTCGAAGTTCTTTCACTGTCCGCTCTTCTGCTGCCACATAGTTTTCTCTTGGCAGATCTGTCACACTTCCATCTGTAGTCACAACAAATCCAATCGTCGCATGATCGTGTATCACCTTTTGTGTTCCGATCTCGGCTGCCTTTGTAAATGGTATCTCATAGTCATACCATGGCGTCTTCACCTGCCGCTCCTGCCCATTCTCGGTATGGCCATTCGCCCCATCCACCATGAACCCAACACAGTCTGCCAGCCGGATCTTCACCTCTATGTCATCTGAAAGCTTTACATCCGCTGCTTCTTTTGGGACAAACTTCGGCTCTGTTGTCATGATCGTAGTTCCCGATGCTGCCTGAGGGAGTTCATCTTGTGTCCGCTGCTTTACATGCTCTTCCTTAAGATTCGGCAAAATCAAAAGCTCCGCAAAACGCCTGATGAACGTTGACTTGCCTGTCCGAACCGGCCCCACAACTCCGATGTAGATTTCTCCGTTTGTCCGTGCTTTCATATCTTTGTATACCTGAAATGAATCCATAAAAATACCCCCTTGTTCTGCTGATACCAATGTATGCAGCCAGACAAAGGGGTATGACTTTTAATTTTATATTCGTTTCGTTCTCTTATTCTTCCCAGAGAAGAGAAGAGTTCTCAATCTTAGACTCGCGAAGCATCAGATCATCTACTGCCTGTTTTGGATCCTTTCCTTCAAAAAGAACCTTGTTGATCTCATCTACGATCGGCATTGGAACTTCATATTTCTGTGCAAGCTTTGCAGCTGCTTTCGCAGAATAGACACCTTCAACAACCATGTTTACTTCCTTCATAGCCTCTTCCATGGACTTGCCCTGTCCCATTAAGTAACCGGCTTTACGATTACGGCTATGAACACTGGCACAAGTAACAATCAGATCACCGATTCCGGTAAGTCCACAAAAGCTCTCGAACTTGCCGCCCATCTTCACGCCAAGTCTTCCGATCTCAACAATACCACGTGTGATCAGAGCCGCCTTTGTATTATCTCCATAGCCGAGACCATCTGCAATTCCTGCCGCAAGTGCGATGACATTCTTAAGAGAACCTCCAAGCTCGATTCCAAGCATGTCAGGACTTGTATACACACGGAATACTTTACTGTTAAATGCGGACTGCAAGTACTCTGCTGTCTTTTTTGTCTTTGCACCGATCACGCAGGATGTTGGAAGCTTTCTTCCCACTTCTTCTGCATGTGTCGGTCCACTGAGCACTGCTACGTCTGCCTGCGGAATCTCTTGGCTGATCTGCTGAGACAGTGTCATCAGTGTATCTTCCTCGATTCCCTTCGCTACATCAACGATCATCTGCCCATCAACAACATACGGCTTCATCTTTGCCGCTGTACTCCTTGTAAAGATAGAAGGAACTGCAAGAACCAAGAAATCTTTTCCTTTAATAGCCTCTTCCATCTCATTTGTGATCATAATCTCTTCTGAAATATGGACACCCGGAAGTTTTAATACATGCTCCCGCTTCTCGCTCAACATCTCCACTTCTTTCGGATCGATCGACCAGACAGTTACATCATGCCCATTATCATGAAGAAGGATTGCCAAAGCTGTTCCCCAGCTTCCTGCCCCAAGAACTCCTACTTTTGCCATATCATCTCTCCTTTTCTTCGCTTCTTTTATTTCTTTGAACCAAATTTATTCTCTGTTCCATTCAACAGACGCTTAATATTGGCGCGGTGTCTGTACCATGCAAGTGCTGTAAGTAAGAACGTGATCACATATAACTCATATACCGCACCCTTCGCCATATCAAACCATCCAAGCTGTCCGAAGATCACCATCTGGATAAAAAACACTGCATAAGCAAGCAATGAACCAAGGGAAACATATCTTGTCACAAGCACCGGTACAAGAAAGAATGCCAGTGTGACAAAAAACAGGATTGAACTGTACGGCAGATGCCAGAAACAGTTGCTTACCACAAGTGCTGCCATAACAGCGATTCCCTTCCCACCTTTAAAATTCATATAAAATGGGAAGTTATGTCCCAAAGTAACTCCTGCTCCTGCATACATCATCAGAAGCGGAAGAATATTACTTCCATGGTATATTGCACGGACAATGAGCACTGCTGCAAAACACTTCAACACATCTCCTGCGAATGTCATAAGTCCGGCTTTCAGTCCCATAACACGCAGTGCATTCGTCGAACCGGAATTTCCGCTTCCTGCTTTTCTTATATCAATATGATGCATCTTTCCAACCAGATAACCACTCTGCAGAAGCCCGCAGGCATATCCGATCACCAGACAGATAATACGTTCCATTCTACTGATCCTTTTCCTTTCTCTCACGGATGAAGAACTTCAGTGAAGTTCCTCTGAAGCCAAATGCCTCTCGGATCTTATTCTCAAGATATCTTGTATAGGAGAAATGCATCAGCTCCTTGTCATTTACAAAGATAACAAATGTCGGCGGCTTAACAGCAACCTGTGTAATATAGTAGAGTTTTAATCTCTTACCTTTATCCGACGGTGGCTGTTGCATAGCAACTGCCTCTGTCATGATCTCATTGAGAACTCCTGTCGCAATACGAAGTGTCTGGTTCTCAATGACCATATCGATCATATCATACAGTTTCGGAAGTCTCTGTCCTGTCAGTGCAGATACATACATAATCTCTGCATATGGCATATAAGAAAGTACCTGACGGATCTTTCCTTCGTATTCTTTCATTGTCTTATCATTCTTCTCAATGGCATCCCATTTATTAACGACAATGATAACTCCCTTTCCTCTTTCATGAGCGATTCCGGCAATCTTCGCATCCTGTTCTGTGACACCTTCTGTCGCATCGATCACCATAAGGACAACATCGGCACGCTCTACTGCACTTACAGTACGGATGATACTATAACGCTCCAGTTCTTCCTTGATCTTATTCTTTCTACGAAGACCTGCTGTGTCGATAAAAATGTATTCCTTTCCGTCATGCACGATCTCTGTATCAATCGCATCTCTTGTTGTACCTGCGATATTGGATACAATTACGCGGTTCTCACCAAGCAGACGGTTTACGATAGAGGATTTACCAACATTTGGTTTACCTACGATTGCGATACGCGGACGGTCATCATCCTCTTCTGATGGATCCCACTCCGGGAAATGTGCTATAACCGCATCAAGCATATCTCCAAGACCAAGCCTGGATGCTGCTGAGATCGGCACCGGATCTCCGATTCCGAGATTGTAAAATTCATAGACATCAGCCATATATTTATCAAAATTGTCAACCTTGTTTACAACAAGGACAACCGGCTTACCGGAGCGACGAAGCATATCCGCAACCTTAGAATCTGAATCTACAAGTCCCTGCTTTACATCTGTGATAAAGATAATAACGTCTGCTGTATCAATGGCGATCTGAGCCTGCTCTCTCATCTGGGAGAGGATGATATCACTGCTGTCCGGCTCAATACCACCTGTATCAATCAGTGTGAAGTCTCTGTCAAGCCAGTCAACATCCGCATAAATTCTGTCTCTTGTAACACCCGGTGTATCCTTAACGATAGAGATCATCTCTCCTGCAAGGACATTGAAAAGTGTTGATTTACCCACATTCGGGCGCCCTACAATGGCAACTACTGGTTTACTCATTCTATTCTTACCTTCCTGTTTTCTCTTATTTTCTCTTAAATAGTTTCTCTTAAGCCGTAGTGATCCTACGGTCTTTCATCTGATTGTCATCTATATCTGTGGGATTCGAACCTGCGACACCTAAAATAGCATCGATCAGATCCTGTCCGCTTGATTTTACAATATCTATAGGAACTTGTAAAGTATCTGATACTTCTTTCAATGTGTAGTCATCAAGGAAAATATCCTCATCCATCTTCAACATATTACATGGAATCAGAAGTCTGCTTCCAAGCGGCTGATCTTTTAGCTGTTTCATCAGATCCTGCCCTGTGATCAATCCGGAAACTGTGATACGCTCTCCGAAGAAATCATTCCGAATGCAATACGTATGAACTTTAAGACCCTTGTACTTCTCTTCCATTTTCTTCGCCATTCGCTCAAGATATGGGTATGCAAGCTTAGCTGTTGCAAGCGAGATCTCTTCCTGATGTACACCATCTTCCAGCTTCGCATAACCTTCCTCAAACTCATTAAACAAGAGACGAAGCATCCCGACTCCATTCTCCAGCTGAAGATATCCGTCATAACGTTCCTCTTCCGGAACTTCTTCCTCTGCCAGAAGATACCACTCGTCTCCTGCATGAATGAAATGAATTCCGTATTCTGCGTAGACTTTCTTCTGCCACTTCTCAATCGTACGAATGACTTCCTTTGCCTCTTCCTTTGTAAATGGCTCCAATGGATACAATCCATCTCGATACTTCGAAAGTCCAACCGGCACAACTGACACACTGCGTAAAAGCGGCAGATATTGTGTCAGGTCACGGATACTGCGTTCCAACTCTTCTCCGTCATTCACTCCGCGGCAGAGAACGATCTGTCCGTTCATCTCAATGCCGCCCTGATACAGGATATCCACTTTCTTCAAAGCCTCCCCTGCAAAACGGTTATGAAGCATCTTACAACGAAGCTCCGGATTCGTTGTCTGGAATGAAATATTGATCGGTTCCAAACGGTAACGGACGATACGGTTCATATCTTTCTCGCTCATATTCGTCAATGTAACATAATTTCCCTGAAGGAATGACAGTCTGGAATCATCATCTTTAAAATACAGCGTATCACGCATCCCCGGCGGCATCTGATCGATAAAGCAGAAAATACATTTATTATGACAGGAATGATACTCATCCATCAGTCCCTTACCGAAATCAATTCCCAGATCCTCGTCAACATCTTTCTCGATCTCAAGCTCCCATTCTTCCCCGTTCGCTTTTCGGATCACAACAAGCAGCTCCTCAGATTCCACATAAAACTGATAGTCAAAAATGTCCTCGATCACCTGACCGTCAATCTCCAGCAGAATATCTCCCGGTTCAATCCCCAGCTCTTCTGCGATACTTCCCGGCCGCACACTTTGTATAATGTGTTCGTGCTTTTTCTTCATCTATAAAAATAAACTCCTTTATTCAATTCCATAAAAATCCTTCTGTTAATTTCTTTGCAGCAAAAATCCCCATATTATAGAAGAAAGACTTTCATGATTCTTAATTTTACACCATATCTTATAATATCACAATTTTCCAGACGAATAAAGCATTGTTTTTTTGCAACATTTTTTCAATAATCTTGCATTTTTGTTCCATTTTCACTTGACGTATCAAATAATCGTGCTATAATTTAACACATGACATCTTGTAGTTTAGCGCTTTAAAGCGTAACGGTTTAAAGCGTAGATTGCATGAATCGAAAAAGGGAGGACACAATCATGAAATCTAAGAAAATTTTAGCAGTACTTATGGCTGCCGGAATGACACTTTCACTTGCAGCTTGCGGAAGTTCATCCGACTCTACAGATAAGAGCACAGACAACGGATCCGATTCAGGAAAGACTTATAAGATCGGTATCTTACAGCAGTTAGAGCATGCTGCTCTTGACGAAGCAACAAAAGGATTTGAAGATGCCTGTACAGAAAAGTTCGGAGAAGGCAATGTCAAATTCGACCTTCAGAACGGCCAGGGCGAGCAGGCTAACTGTGCTACGATTGCCAATAACTTTGTAGCTGACAATGTAGACCTGATCCTTGCAAATGCGACAACAGCTCTTCAGTGTGCAAGCGCAGCAACAAGTGATATCCCGATTCTCGGAACATCTGTTACAGACTACGCTACAGCACTTGATATCTCTGACTGGACAGGAACAACAGGAATGAACATTTCCGGAACAAGCGATCTTGCACCAATTGACGAGCAGGAAGCAATGCTCAAAGAACTCGTTCCTGATGCTAAAACAGTCGGACTTCTCTACTGCTCCGCTGAACCGAACTCAGCATATCAAGCTAAGCTCTTTGCAGAAGCTTTAAAGAAAGACGGAATTGCATACAAAGAATATACAGCTGCAGATTCAAATGAGATCCAGTCTGTTGTAACAAATGCAGTTTCCGAATGTGATGCACTTTACATTCCTACAGATAACACAATGGCTTCAAACACAGAAATCATCAATAACATCTGTCTGCCGGCTAAGGTTCCTGTAATCGCCGGTGAGCAGGGAATCTGTCAAGGATGCGGTATCGCAACACTTTCTATCAGCTACTACGATATCGGATACAAAGCCGGTGAGATGGCTTACGACATTCTTGTAAACGGTGCTGACATTACTACAATGAAGATTGAAAGTGCCCCGAATGTAACAAAGATGTACAATCCTGCCATCTGTGAGGAACTTGGAATTACTATTCCAGATGGATATGAAGCAATCGAAGAATAAGATTCTTCCGTTCAACCTGAACATATTAATCAGAAGATATTAAACAAAACACATTTTTCTCAAGGGCGGGCTTCATCCAGATGAATGGTCGCTCTTGATTCTAGTTACTGTGAACAGTAACCTTAATTATACTTATCTATTTATATGAAACAATAAAAAGAAAGATTAGAGGGATAAATCATGGCAGCATATTTCGCAGCCCTTGATCCAATGACTCTGGTACGTGCTCTCCCGGGCAACGTGGCCCAGGGCATTATCTGGGGAATTATGGCACTCGGTGTTTACATTACATTTCGTATACTTGACTTTGCGGATCTGACCGTAGATGGTTCACTGGCAACCGGCGGTGCAGTCGCAGTTATGCTCATCCGCGCAGGTATGAATCCTGCACTTGCACTTATCTTTGCATTCCTTGCAGGTATGGCAGCAGGATTCGTAACAGGAGTCTTACATACATTTTTCGGAATTCCGGGAATTCTGGCAAGTATCCTGACACAGATTGGACTTTACTCTGTGAACCTTGGCATTATGGGAAAATCCAACCAGGCTGTCAACGTCATGCAGTACAAACTGGTCGCTTCTCTTCGTTATGTAACCGGAGAAGGCAACTGGATCTTTTTCTTAAAATTAATCTTTGCAGCACTGATTCTGATCGCACTCTGCTACTGGTTCTTCGGAACAGAACTTGGAGCATCCATCCGTGCTACAGGATGTAATGAACAGATGGCTCGTGCTCAGGGCATCAACACAGGATTCAACAAAGTTCTTGCACTTATGATCTCCAACGGTCTTGTAGGACTTTGTGGTGGAATCTACGCACAGTACCAGGGCGCAGCTGATGTCAATATGGGACGTGGCGCAATTGTTATCGGACTTGCCGCAGTCATCATCAGCGAAGTGATCTTCGGAAAATTCTGTGCACACAGAAAAGCAGCTTTTGCCTTCACACTCGGTGCAGTCTTCATCGGAGCAATCCTTTACTACCTTGTAATCGCATTAGTACTCTGGCTGAAGATGCCATCTGATTATATGAAACTGTTCTCAGCTGTAGTTGTTGCATGCTTCCTCGCAGTTCCTTATATGAAAGATACTTACTTCAAGAAAGGACGGGCAAAATAATGGGATACATGTTAGAAATCAAAGATATTTATAAAACATTTAACGCCGGTACAATCAATGAAAAACGTGCCCTCAACGGAGTTAACCTCAACTTAAATCCCGGAGATTTCGTTACAATCATCGGTGGAAATGGTGCTGGAAAATCAACAACACTGAATGCGATTGCAGGTGTATGGGGAATCGATAAAGGAAATATCATCATCGACGGTACTGACATCACAAAACTTTCCGAACATAAACGTGCACTCTTCCTCGGTCGTGTGTTCCAGGATCCTATGACAGGAACCGCAGCAACGATGTCTATTGAAGAAAATATGGCCATCGCTGCACGCCGTGGTCAGAAAAGAGGTCTTGGCTGGGGCGTTACAAAGAAAGAACGTGAACACTATAGAGAAGCGTTAAAAGAACTTGATCTTGGACTTGAAGACCGCTTAAGCAGTAAGGTTGGTCTCCTCTCCGGCGGACAGCGTCAGGCGATCACACTTCTGATGGCTTCTCTCAAAAAGCCAAAACTTCTGCTCCTTGATGAGCATACAGCCGCTCTTGATCCAAAGACTGCCGCAAAAGTACTTGCACTCTCTGACAAAATCATCAGCGAAAATAATCTGACAGCCATGATGGTAACACATAATATGAAAGATGCCATCGCACACGGCAACCGCCTGATCATGATGCATGAAGGAAGAGTCATCTACGATGTATCCGGAGAGGAAAAGAAAAATATCAAGGTATCTGACCTTCTTGCAAAATTCGAAGAAGTCAGCGGCGGAGAATTCGCAAATGACCGTATGATGTTAAGTTAATCATCTGCGTTATAATTATGCCATCTTCATAATAAACTTTTTATAACCTTAAAAGGAAAGACGATAGGTTCACATGAGCTTATCGTCTTTTCTTCAATAATCTTTAGTTTGTCTGTTATAAAACTCAAGATACCTGTTTATTGCATGAGATAAGAGAAAGTTGTACAATAAAGATACTAATAAAACAAACGATGAAAGGAAAAAACTCATAAAAGAAATCTCCATCACATCCTTTGAAAACCTTAAAATCGGTCAAGCAGAAAACAGCGCGGCAGGCACCGGATGTACTGTCTTCTTGTTGGGAAAGAACGGTGCGCCAACCGGGCTGGATGTCCGTGGCGGCGGACCGGCTTCCCGTGAAAGTGAATTGCTTCACCCACTCACAGCTGCACAAGTCATCCATGCCATTGTACTGGCCGGAGGCAGCGCATTTGGACTAGATGCTGCTGGCGGTGTCATGCAGTATCTTGAAGAGCATGATATCGGCTTTGATGTCGGTGTCACAAAGGTTCCTCTCGTCTGTCAGGCTGATCTGTTTGATCTAACTGTAGCAGATGCACACATCCGTCCAGATGCCAAAATGGCCTATCAAGCCTGTATCAATGCTGAATGCGGCAACTATCAGGACGGAAACTATGGTGCAGGCACCGGTGCTACCGTAGGTAAACTGCTTGGAATGAGCCAATGCATGAAATCCGGCATCGGCAGCTACGCTGTTCAGGTTGGTCCACTGCAGGTTGGTGCTGTTGTCGCAGTTAACGCACTAGGTGATATCTATGACTCTGAAACAGGTCGCAAAGTGGCCGGGCTCCTTGCAAACGACGGGAAAACTTTCCTGGACTCCGAGCTGCTCACATTACAAAATATTGATGTGAAAGAAAACAAATTTGTTGGTAATACGACCATCGGTGTTGTGTTCACAAACGCACAATTTGACAAATCCCAGTTATGCAAAATTGCAGGTATGGCGCATGACGGCTACGCACGTGCCATCCGTCCGGTACACACCTCAGCTGATGGGGACAGTATCTATGCCGTCTCATTAGGGAATGTAGCTGCAGATCAGGATGTCGTAGGAGCACTGGGAGCACGTGTCATGGCTAAAGCAATCTTGCGAGCTGTACAAGCAGCAGAGCCTTCCTATGGATTTCCTGCTGTACGCAGCTTGAAGTAAAAACTGACCCTGTGCTGGCTACAGGTGGTTCTGCTGTTGCCACTGAACAAAAAGATATCGAAGCACACTTTTATTTTCCGTGTGCCTCGATATCTTTTTTATCTGTCCCTGGCCGAACAGATAAATGGACAATGAGAATCAATCCTTCCGATATTATAATCCCTGATTGTTCGTTGTCTTGTCTCGTATTCTAACCTCTTCTTTTCATCTGCACTTACTTTATCCAATACGTCATATACTTCTTCCAATTCAGAATTTTTCTTTGCCATCTCTTCAAAATCCTTTCTGGTTTTTCTCATAAGATGCTCCTCGCTTCTATATAATTAATCATCGCTTGAAAAAAGAATTATAAAACAACTGCCCTCTCTAAAATTTCCTGTATATATCCATTTAATGTCATATCATGCGACATTGCACAGATAACTAATTGTTTATGCAACTTTGGAGAAATCCTTATATTGAAACTTCCTTTATATGCTTTTTCCGGTTTTCTTCCCTCGTCTTCACACCATTTTAAATATTCATCTACAGAGTTATGAAAATCAGCAATCAAATCTTTGGCATTATCACCTTCATAGGAAATTAAAGAACGAATTCCTAGTACTCTTCCAAAAAACATTTCATCTTCTTCTGAAAATTCCACACTTCCAAGATATCCCTTATATTCCATGATATTTTTCATATCAACTTCTCCTGTTCTAAAAACTCTATTAACTGTTTCACTTGATAAGCTTTTAACTCTTTCTGCGGATGTGGCTTATGCAATAAAATATTTCAATGATCTTCATTTACAAACATAACTCTTGATCCACTTGTTTTTCCCTTGTTTACTCTTGAGAATTCCAGATAATTAAGCAACGCTTCGGCCTCATCAAATAAGAAAGTCTTTGGATTTGCTTTCAGTTTTTTAATTAATTTATCTTTCTGTCCCATATTATCCTTTCTTTAATCAACATTATATCATCTTTTGGCTAAAAAGTGCAACTATATATAGTTGCACTTTTTTCTTATACTCTCTTTTATTAACACTGTTTTTCTTAACAATTTTTTATTTTATGTCATACTATCATTTATGATTGTTATAGAAGATAATAGCGTGAAATCTCGCTACTATTTATCTTCACACACTCTTATCTCTATATGTTTTCCCAGTGCATTCGCATACTTCTCCAACATGATCAGTGTTGGTGTACACTTTGCCCCATCAAACCTGGCTATATTAGATGCCCTCACTCCGGTTATATCTGCTATCTCCTGCTGTGTCTTATTTTGACGCTATCTCTCTTCTACAAGTTCTTTTATTATCTGCTCCGAATCCCTCTGTACCTTTTTCTGTATTGCTTCTGCATATGCTGCCAGGCGCTTCTCTCTTAATTCTTTCTCCGCTTCATAGATTTCTACTGTATGATCCATATTCCTTTACCCCATTAAATTTTTCGTTATTATATCATTAATGATAGGTTTAGTCGATATAGTTTGATAAGTTTATATATCTTTCATGAGATCTGACCACAATATGGTCAACTATAAATCAAATTCTTCCAACAACTTTTTCTGATATTCCTCATCAGCTGCTGCTTTCACGATATCATCTGTACGTCCACGCTTCGATAATTCAAGAATTAATTGATTAATCCTGCTTACTCCCAAAGTTTCTCCTTCTGCTCTTCCCGCTACTCGTCCTTCTTCTATTCCAATCTTGCGTCCAGCCTCAATTCCTCGTCTTTCCGCGGTCAACATTCCTATATTATAATCCCTGATTGCTCTTTGTCTTGTCTCGTATTCTAACCTCTTCTTTTCATCTGCACTTA
>OODK01000125.1_pt1 | contig 93542 bp, 79 predicted proteins | sample 1671371 | NCBI WGS metagenome assembly OODK01 (sample SAMN06348150, study PRJEB24527) | human gut metagenome | biome: human gut; feature: ankylosing spondylitis patient; material: feces | host: Homo sapiens | place: China | collected 2015-10 | reverse complement strand
TTTGCGGAGGTGGCCTTTGTGCTGATGGCATCCGTATGGGCCAAGAACAACCTGATCGCTTTGTCTGTGGCGCTGATCAGTGTGGTGGCACCGCTGATCGTTTATATGGTCGTGCCGGGCTCCTTTGGAGAATGGCTGTCCACCCTGCTTCCGGCAGGGGGCATTGGGCTTTCCAACGCATTGCTGTATAAAATGATCAGTTTTGATTTTCTCTATGCAGGTGGGCATGCCTTCTTTCAGGCAGATGTACTGCTGGCATCGGCACCGGTCAAGATCGTTCTGCTCGTTGGACTGGCAGCATGGGGATATCTGCGAAAGACCAGGGTGGCTTAAACGGAAACGCTGCCCCAAAAGGTCATCCGATGCATAGAAAACGGCATCGGATGACCTTTTGTGTCTGGAACTCCCTGACAGGAATCAAAGTGGATGCACAGTGATGTGCAGGAGGACTGGACAATAAAAGAGCGTTGAGTCGTTGGACTTGATGCTCTTTTTTGTTTGTGTACCCCGAAAAATTGATGAACAAAAAGAAAAATTAAAAAAATTCTCTTGAAAGCTGTAACAAAAGGGTGGGAATTGCGTTAATTGGATAGAAACAGTTGATCAGAATGAAAAGCGGAGGTGAAGGTGTTTTATGAAAGTCAAAGAAAACCCATCTCTTATTTTGGCGTTCCATGGGATGCTTGGGCGGAAAAAGCAGACCAGTCTGTTGCTGATCCTGCTGACGATGGTTTTTTCGTTCCTGACAGCAGCCACGATTTATTCTGGCAGCTCTGCCCAGGCGTTGCAGGATACCCGATGCGAACTGTACGGCGAGTGGCAATACCTGAGATTATCGGATACGGACACGGATGCTGCACAGGTGCGGGACGATCTGCCCGCATCCGCAAAAGCCAGCACGGCAATTCAGGATGGAATCGTTCTTGGTGCAGACAATGGGCTGGCGGGCGGTATCGGAACCGTAGACAGCGCCTTTGCACAACTGGGGCGTATCGTGCCGATCAGCGGAAACTTTCCTGCACAACCGGATGAGATCGCTATGACGACAACGTTGTTGGATGCGTTGGGCTGTTCCTATGATCTGGGGCAGACGATCACGCTGAAGGTCGCAGACAATGATTATGACCCGTTATCCGGTTCCGGTAAGATCGTGGAACAGACCTATACCCTGTGTGGTGTTCTTCCGGCCTATGACGTCTATTGGAATCTTGGCAGCAACCTGACGGTCAGTGCGGTTGTCGCTGAGCCGCTTGCGCTGGCGGGGCAAAAATTCCAGACCTTCTACGATTTGAATGCGGACACCGTAGGTACTGCATCGGATGACCCGGATCTCATTGCAAATGAATATGCCTATCCGCAGGAAGATACGGTGTCTTCTTCGTTGACGTTCCTGCTGATGATCGCGATCCTGGTCAGCTTCTTTGCCGTTGCGCAGTATTTTGTGATCGTGCTTCATAAACGAGTGCAGACACTGCATACATTTCAAATCCTTGGCGCAAGAAAACAGGACTTGCACCGGATGTGCCTGTGGGAAGCTCTTTTTGCAGGTCTTGCGGCAGTTTTCCTTGGTTTTGCACTTGGGTGTGGTGCTGCCGCCATAGGGCTTGGACTGCAAAAACAGCTTTCGTTCTTTGCGGTTCCTTTTGCATCGTTGATCCTGCTTGCCGTACTATTTTTGATTGCTGTGCTGTTGGGCGCATTCCTGCCGGCTGTTCTGACCCGCCCAAAGGCAGCACAGAAGAAGGAAAGCAAGGCCAAAAAGTTCCGTTTGGCGCAGCTTCCGCTTGCACCGCAGGTCGGTGTCGGCTGTGCGGTCTTGCTGATCGCAGTCAGCTGCCTTTATGTCGGATGGCGTGTCATGCTGCCGTATGATCTGGATGCGCCGTATGCTTGTCTGTCCATCAAGATGAACGGAAGAACGTCCGGGATGCCATTTTCTTTGAAAGAAGACCTTGCAGCATTGCCCGGTGTGGAAGATGTTTCGGCTGCGATCAACCTGACCGACACCTACAGTATTACTTCGGACAAGATCCAGGGCAGCCAGATGCTCTCCGATATCCGGGTCAAGGACAACGGATTTTATACGGGCGTTCCGAATCTCATGCATAATGCCTCGAATGGGACGCTGAATACGTTCGTTTGCGCCCTGCCGGATGATGAACTGGAACACATTGCCGAAGACGCCGGCGTCCCGGAAAACAGCATGGATGCACTGCTGGCCGGAGATTCTGTTCTGCTCCGGTGGGGAGATTGCTATTATGATCCCGCTGCGGATGAATATTATCAGGGCTTCCAACCGGATGGCAGTACGCCGGTTGAACCGGTCTTCTCGGCCGGTGATAAGCTGAGCATCCAATACCAGCGTTATACCGGGCTGGACGAAGCCGGAAATGATGTTTATCAGACGTATGCCGCCGAGCTGCCCATTGCCGGTATTGTAAAATCTACGGCAGATTACACACTGCTGACAACGGATCGGATCTTCTACGATGGCACGGTTTTTGTCAGCACGGCTCTTTATCATAAAATGTTTGAAGGCGCAGGAAGCTACCATATGGAAAAAGAAGGATACAGCAGCCTGAATGTAAAGCTGGCTGCCGACAATAACTTCTCGCTGCGGCGTTCCATTGCATCCATTGCCACACGCAGAAATGGGATTCTGAGCGCAGACAATTACGATCTGCTCAGCCAAAGCTATACGGAAGGAACGCAAAGCGCATTTCTGGTCGGAATTCTGGCGGTACTTGGTGTTCTTCTGGGCTGCGCTTTGCTGGTCGTCCTGAACCTTTCTGCCTATGAAGTCCAGCAGCAGCGGTTGTCCCTTCTCCTGACGCTGGGCGTTTCCCCGAAAAAATTGGTGTGTTCTTATGCAAAACGGGTGATCCCGGTGATCGTTGGAACTACGCTGATCGTCAATATCCTTGTATCGGTGGCAGTTTCGCACATTGTCCCGATTCAAAGCATTCTGGATCTGATCCGGATCCATACAGATGGGCGTGTGTTTGAATTTCACAGACCTGTGGGAAGTCAGATCTTGGTCAGCATTCTGCTGATGGGATTCTGGCTGGGCGCGGCTTTGCTGCCGGTTTTCTCCTTTATCCGGAAAAAAGCATCGAAGGGGGACATCTTATGAAAGACAAAATTCTGGAAGCTGTGCAAATTTCCAAAACCTATGGCGAGGGCGAAAGTGCGGTTCAGGCATTGAAAGCCAGCGACCTGACGATCTGGAAGGGGGAATTTGCGTCCATCATTGGTTCCAGTGGCAGCGGGAAATCCACTCTTCTGAAGATCCTGGGAGGACTGCTGCCGCCCACGACCGGAAACGTTCTGCTGGATGGGCAGGACCTCTATGCGATGAATGCAGAGCAGCTTGCACAGGTGCGGCGGCAAAAAATTGGCTTTATTTTTCAGGACTTCCGGCTGTTCCCGGAGTATACGGTGCGGGACAACATTCTGATTCCATTTTATCTCGACCATCGGACACCGGACGAGCAGATGCTCCGTAAACTGACGGAAATTCTTGGAATCGCAGAGAAACTCGATGCTCGTCCTTCTCAGATTTCGGGTGGACAACAGCAGCGTGTGGCAATCGCCCGCGCACTGATCGTAAAACCGCGCATTGTCTTTGCAGACGAACCGACCGGAAATCTGGACACCAGAACGGGTGAGGACACTATGAAGCTCCTGACAGAATGTGCAGCAGAATTCGGACAGACCCTGATCGTTGTCACCCATAACCCGGAGATCGCGAAGAAAGCGCAGCAGATCATCCGAATCGAGGATGGGTGCATCCTAAAAGGACTTTAAAATCAAGACCCCGCGTGAAAACGCGGGGTCTTGATTTTCTGAACAGGAGATTTTTTATTGGGGCGGAACGCTTCTTTTTACAGGAACAACGTCACGCTTTTACATCCCGTTTCCGCAGCAGGCCCCATGCCAGCAAAAACATTGCCGCCAGCCAGAATGCGCAGCTGAGAAAAAACATTCCATAGCTTCCGGCCAGTGCGTCCTCGCTTTTGTTGGCATTCATGCCCGCCTGCATCAGGGCGTAGGGCCAGAGCAGGGAAAAGCCTTTGGACCCGGCAAAAATGCCAAGGATGCCGCCCAGCAGCCCCAGGAAGATGGGCACGGCAAAACTGCGGATGACCATGGCCAGCACCAGCTGGGCGGCAATGACGGCCAACGCACCCAGCAGTCCTCGCAGTAAAAACAGAGGTAAGGTGACCGGCGGCAGCCCGGGCAGATGGGCAAATACCTTGCCGCAGAACACGAACAGCGCGAACACAAAGCCGTGGGTCAGCAGCGCCAGCTTTGTCACCACCGCAAACTTTGCGGCAAACAGGTCCAGCGGCGGTACGGGGCTTGCCATGATCAGGTTCCAGTTGTGCCCCAGATGTTCCAGCCGCCACAAGTAGGCAGCATAGGTGGCTACCATGGCAGGGAAGAAGAGCATGGAATAAAACAGGGTGTGCTGGGTCCACAGGCTATACCAGCCGTCGGTGAGGATCTCAAGATTTTGCAGATAATTGAAGGTGCCGTAGGTGGCTGAAAGAATGGGCAGCACAAAGAACATTGCCCAGATGGGGGATGCGTGGAGTTTGCGGTTCTCCGCAAGAATACAGCGTTTCAGCATGGTTTTATACCTCCTCGTCCTGTACCTTGCGCCACGCAAGGGCAAACAGCACAGCGCCCAGCGCAAGGGTGAAGGCCAGCAGTACCCAGTTGAAGGGGCGGGTGCCGTAGGTGACGGTGTGGGTGGCCTCGTCCCAGTTCGCCACTTCGTAGGCGCTCAGAGGGATGTAGTACCCAAAGGGCACAAAATAACTGGCAAGCGGCGGCATAAAAGCAGAGAACAGCCCCACCAGCGCCCCTACGATGCCCATGCAGAGCGCCGGCAGGGGATTGCCCACCCACAGCATCAGCAGAAATTCCCCAAAGAAGAGCATTGCATCCACAGCCAGTGTGCAGACGAACAGATAGACCAGCTGCCCAGTGGGAAAGGCTTCCGTGTAGCCGTGCACGATGCCCAGCAGGACGGCGGCTCCCATTTCCAGCAGAGTCACCAGCAGAATTTCCAGCAGGCCAAAGGCGGCTTTGCCCGCAAACAGGCTGCGGCGCTCCTGCAGGGTGTAGAGGAGCTTTGGCATACTGCCTTTGACCTCGATCTCCCACAGGCGGCTGGCAAGCACGGCCATCAGCACCGGCATCAGAATGGCCTCGATGACCGGGATGCTGTAAAGCAGGGCGCTATAACCGTTGGCCAGTTCTCCAGGGTCAGAGGGAGCAAGCCCGCCCACCCATAAGATCATGATGAGGGGCACCAGCAGGCAGAGCAGCAGATCGTGCCGCCGGTGCGCCTTCTGAAGTTCAGCATGAAAGGAACGCAGCATCTCAGGCCACCTCCCCGTTGGTCTGGGTCAGGCTGAGGAAGATCTCTTCCAGATTCTTTGTCTGGGCGGTCAGCCCGACCACACCGACACCGTTTTCGGCCAGCGTGCTCACCAGTGCCGCCAGTGCTTCGTCCGGCAGGGCGGGCAGTTCCAGCACATCCGGGTGCTGTGCCTGTGTCACCGCCCGGATGCCCTGTCGGTTCAGCACCGCAATGCTTTTGGGAACATCCAGCACCCGCAGCAGGATCCCGCCGCGGCTGTGCTTCTGCAAGGCCTGCAAAGAGCCCTCAAACAGCATCTTTCCGTGGTTCAGGATGCCCACCTGCGTGACCATCTGCTCGATCTCGCCCAATAGGTGGCTGGAGATCAGCACGGTTGCCCCGGTGGTTTCCGGCATGGAGGAGATCAGGCTGCGCATTTCCTGAATGCCGGCCGGGTCCAGACCATTGGTCGGCTCGTCCAGGATCAGAAGCTTGGGGCTGCCCAGCAGAGCCATGGCGATGCCGAGCCGCTGCTTCATGCCCAGCGAATACTGCCCCACCTTCCGGTTGGCATCGGCAGTCAGGTGGACGATCTCCAGCACCCGGTCAATGTCCTTGTGGGCAACGCCTTTCAGGTCGGCCACGATGGCCAGATTTTCCCGGGCCGTCAGATGCAGATAGCCGGAGGGGGATTCGATCAGGCTTCCGGTCTGCCGCAGCAGGGGGATGCGGTTTGTTTCGTTCATGGTATGGCCCAGCAGCTCCACGCTGCCGCCGGTGGGGTGCACCAGCCCCAGCAGCATCTTCATGCTGGTGGATTTGCCCGCACCGTTCGGGCCTAAAAAGCCGTAGACGCACCCTTGCGGGACGGTCAGGTTCAGATGATCGACCACGGTGCGGCCGTTGTAGCTTTTGCACAGGTCGTGTGTTTCAATGACAGGTTTCATAGAGGATGCTCCTTTCTCGTTCGCTTGGAACACCCACAGTTTACCTCGGCGGGCTTAAGCTCCGCCGAAGCCTGTCTTAATCTGCGCTTAAATTTTCGCAAAATCCGGACATTTCCGGCCAGAACGTGTTATAGTGGGAACAGAAAATGACCGGAGGAACACCGCGATGAACACGATCCAACAGGCACACATTTTACTTGTAGATGACAACACCGATCTGCTGCGGCTGCTCGAAGAGCAGCTGCGTGGGGCAGGCTATCAGAACATCCGCACCGTGCAGAACTGTGCCGCCGCACAGACTGCTTTTGCAGCCGAGATGCCGGAACTGATGATCCTGGACATCAACCTCCCGGACGGGGACGGGTTTTCGCTGTTTCGTACCCTGCGGGCAAAAGCCGATGTGCCGACCCTGTTCCTCTCTGCACGGGACGCCGATGCCGACCGCTTGTTCGGGCTGGGTCTTGGCGCAGACGATTACCTGACCAAGCCCTTTCTGATGCAGGAACTGCTTTTGCGGGTGCAGCACCTTTTGCAGCGTGCTTACCGGACCGAGCTTTCCCGGACAAAAGCAGCAATCTTGCAGCTGGGCGACCGGAGCGTGGACCTGCACGATGCCCTTGTGACCCTGCCGGACGGAACCACCCTTGCCCTGACAGCGACCGAGCGGACGCTTTTGCGCAAGCTGGCCGAAAACCGCGGGCATATCGTGACCTACGATGCGCTGTGCGAAGCGGTGTGGGGCGCGGATTATTATGGGTATGAAAACAGTCTGGGTGTTCATATCCGGCATCTGCGGGAAAAGCTGGAACCGGAGCCGGGCAGGCCACGCTTTCTGCAGACGGTGCGCGGCATCGGGTACAAGCTGGCAAAGGAGGATGCACGATGAAAACCTTTGTGCGGCTCATCCGGCGGTATGTTCTGGCGGCGGTGGGCATCGTTCTGCTGCTGGTGTTTCTGGGCCTTGGGCTGCTGGTGTTTCTGGGCTGGCAGGAAACGACCCATTTGCCGCAGAGGACCTATGCGTCCAGCGAAATTGCGGATGCCATGGTGGAAACTCCGGCGGGGCTTGCCCTTGGCGCAGCGCACACCCCGGAAGAATGGATGGACGGCTATGCATGGGCCATGGTGCTGGACGACACCGGTCATATCCGGTGGAGTTACGCTTTGCCGGACGCGCTGAACCATGCCTATACCACCGGAGAAGTGGCGGGGTTTGCCCGCTGGTATCTGGACGATTATCCGGTGTTCTGCTGGGCAGAGGACTATGGCCTGTTCGTCATCGGGCTTGCCAGAGGGAGTTTGTGGAAATACAGCATTTACACCTCGCCGGAGTACATCCTGAGCCTTGCCAAAACTATTCCGCTGGGGTTTGGGCTGCTGTTGCTGCTGGCAGCGATCTGCTGTTTTCTGCTCAGCTGGCAGGGGGCCAAGCGGCTGGAAACGGTGGCTTCCGGGCTGGATGCGCTGGCCGAGGGGCAGACCGTACAGCTGCCTACGGAGGGCTTTGCCGGGGAACTGGCCGAAAAGCTGAACCGGACCAGTGCGCAGCTGCAAACGCGAAACGAACTGCTGGCCCGGCGGGACGATGCCCGCACCCAGTGGATCGCCGGGGTCAGCCACGATGTGCGCACCCCGCTGGCGCTGATCCTGGGCTGGGCGGAGCAGCTGGAGCGGGACGCCGTCCTGCCGGAAACTGCCCGGCAAAAGGCCGGCGGCATCCGCACCCAGAGCGAAAAACTCCGCACCCTGATCGAGGACCTGAACCTGACCAGCAAGCTGGAATATGGGACACAGCCCCTGCGCAAGCAGGAATTTGCGGTGGGGCCGCTGTTCCGGGAGCTAGTGGCGCAGTTCTGCGAAAGTCCGCAGGCGGAGAGCTGCGAGGTGTCGCTGCAGCAGACCGCTGCCGCAGAGCAGGCGAAACTCTGCGTGGACCGCGCCCTGCTGGAACGATTGCTGGAAAACCTGCTGGGCAACAGCATCCGGCATAATTCGGCACCCGTAGAGATCGAGGTGCAGACGGATGTTGCCGGAAATCGCTTCTGCCTGACCGTCGCGGACAATGGCACAGGCTATCCGCCTGCCGTTCTGGCGGCACTGCAAGGCACGCCGCAGAACGAGCAGACTCCGCACATTCTGGGGCTTCATGTGGTGGAGCAGATCGCCGCCGCGCATGGCGGCAGGGTGGCGTTCGGGCAGAATGTGCCAAACGGTGCAAAGGCAACGGTGTGGCTGCCCTGCGCTGAAAAAAGGCCCCGGCAATGCTCCTGATGCGCGAGCGTTTCGTCAGCAGGTCGGCTGTCAGGGGAACGGAATAATGCCGGGACAAACGGCAGAGTACTTCATACCATGAGGTGCTCTGCCGTTTCTTTTTGGGGAACGGGGGACGGAAATCTTTTGGATTGGAATGAAAATAACGTAAATGCACTGTATTTTGTTCGGTTGGAGAAAGTGATACTTCACGATGCCGAGGTCCAGCTTGGTGTAGAACCCCTTGCCGCAGGCGGCAAAATCCCTCGAAAGCTGCTCCATCTGTTGTGCTGCTGCATCGTGTTCCATGGGCACCTCTCCTTTGTTGATCGGTTTAAACCATAATACCATAGATTTCAGCTCATAACACATCGGGAAAGAAAATCGAGACGGAAGAAGCGACGGCAACAGAAAAGGCAGCCGTCTGCTGCAGACCGCTGCCTTTTAAAAAGAAGAAAGAGAAAGAACTGGAAACTTAGCCCTGCTCGGCGATGAACTTACCGGTCAGGTAACCATAGGTACAGGCAATGGAGTGGCTTGCACCGGCAATGGTGGTGGGGTAGTCGCCCACAAAGCGGCCGCCCTGGGTGTTGCCGATGGCGTACAGGCCGGGGATGACCTGGAAGCTGTTGTCCAGCACCTGTGCATTGGCATTGGTGCGCAGACCGCCCAGCGTGACCAGGAACCGCAGGGAGCCTTCGTCCTTGATGGCATAGAACGGGGCCTTGCGCAAAGCGAACATGCGGAGGGGCGACTTGCCGAAGTCCTCGTCCACGCCCTTGTCGCACAGCTCGTTGTAGCGCTCCACCGAGGCCACAAAGTTGGCCTTGGCATCTGCGTCCAGCCCCAGCGCGTCGGCGAGCTCTTCGATGGTATCGCCCTTCCCGGCGGTCCACTCGTCAATGCTCTCCTTCAGCGTGTCGCTGGCGCTGCGCACGCAGCCCAGGCCGCCCTGCATGGCGGGAAGCTGCTCGGCCCAGTCGGAATCAATGACCATGTAGATGGGGCCGGGCTGGCGCACGAACTGTGCGCCGTAGTGGTCGTTGGTCTGGTCCTCGTTGTGGAAGCGGATGCCCTGTGCGTTCAGCTGCAGGAAGGCGTCCGGGCCCAGCTTGCCGAAGTCGCCGTGGGCCATGCTGCCCAGAGGGCCGGGCTCCATCTGCGCACCAATCCACATGCCCATCTGCTGGCCGTCACCGGTGTTGGCGTAGTTGGCCTTGATGTCCGTGTGGCCGTAGGTGACGTCATAGCGATCAATGATGTCATGGATCCAAGGCAGGTAGTAGGCCATCATGGCGTCGTTGTGGCCAAAGCCGCCGGTGGCCAGGATCACGCCCTTGGAGGCGTTGACCTGCGTATAGCTGTCATCGGTCAGGCTCTGGAAGATCACGCCGGTCACGCGGCCGTCCTCGCCGCGGATCAGCTGACGGGCGGGAGAATCAAAGTAGGCTTCCAGACCGTTCTCGGCCACGGCCTTGTCAAAGTTGGCCTGCAGCACGGGGGTGTGTCCCTTGGGGCGGAAGTTCAGGGTGCCGGAGAAGATGCGCTCGTGGTCCACAGTGGGGTCATACTCCGGGAAAGCACCCATGGGGATGGTGTAGACCTGATTTTCGTCGGCGGGCTTTTCGCCGCCGATGGGGACCCACTGGATGCCGTCGTAGCCCTCGGCGTACCAGGTGATGGCTTCGCCGCAGTTGTCGGCCCACTTTTTCAGGATGGAGGGGTCGGCGCGATGGGACATCTGGGTCATCAGTTCGTTGACCAGCGCATTGGTGTCGATGTCCTCAATGCCGGATTCCCGGGCCTTGTCACAGTTGAAGAAGGAGAACTGCGAGGAGCGGCCGCAGACGCCGCTGGTCTTTTCAACGGCGATGACCTTCAGGCCGGACTCGGCAGCCGAACGGGCGGCGCAGACACCGGCAACGCCAAGACCCACGACGCACACGTCGCAGTCCAGCGTCTGGCTGATCTTGTTGGCAGGAATGGCTTCGGGTGCGTCCATAAAGCTCAGGTCCAGCACATGGCCGGCAGCGGCCTTGTCGGTCACCTGTACGGTCTCGCCCTTGGCCTGTGCAATGCAGGCCTCGGCAGCCACCTTGACGGCGGTGGTGGTGACGGTGGCACCGGCCACATTGTCGATCTCCGGGGACTGCTTGCTCAGCAGCTGCTCGGTGAGGGTGTCCTTGGCGGCCTGACCGATGTTCTCGGTCTCACCGGACAGGTCCAGCTCCACGTTGGTGATGCTTTCGGCGTCAAAGGTCATGGTGACCGTGACCGTGCTCATGCCGTTTGCGGTGGCAGAGTAGGTGCCGGGAATGTAGGTGCCGCGTGCAGCCTCCGAAGAGCTGGCGGGTGCCTGCGAAGCGGCGCTGCAGCCTGCAGCCATACCGGCTACGGTGGCAGCGGCAGCGGTGCCGACGGCTTTGCGCAGGAAACCACGGCGCGAGATCATGTTGTTCTTCATGAGAAATCCTCCTGTGTTTTTGTGGGCCCGGCGGTGTGAGGCCGGATGCCTGTTTCTGCCACACAGTGTAGAAAACGGCAGAGGGATTGTCAATTCGTTCACAATAACTGGGCGCTTTTTGCCGATAACTGGCAGGCACCGGTGGAGAAAAAAGATTTCGCCTTCCGGCGGGCAGTGTGCTATAATGGAAAAGAAATGTCTGCCCGCCGGGCAGGAAGAGAGGAGAGGGGCTGGTTTGTTTCAGATTGGGATCTGCGATGATGAAGCGGGCAGCAGAGCGTTGCTGGCCGGGTATGCCCGGACGCTGATCCAGCATCAGGGGCTGAATTTCCGGCTGCAGGAATACGCTTCGGCAGAGGCACTGCTGTCTGCACAGGACAAACCGGAAATCCTGCTGCTGGATGTACAGATGGGCGGGATGGACGGCGTGATGGCTGCCAAGACCCTGCGGGAACAGGGCTGCGGGTCGATCATCATCCTTGTCACGAATTATATCCAGTACGCCATCGACGGCTATGAGTTCAATGCGTTCCACTTTTTGAAAAAGCCGGTGGAATACGAGCGCTTCTGCCGGGTGGTGGGGCAGGCGATGCGGCTGGTCTACCGCAATGCCCATGCCACGCTTGCGGTAAAATGCGAGGAGGGCCTGCGCCAGCTGACGGTGCGCACGATCTCGTACTGTGAAACAGACCGCGGCGGGGTGCTGCTGCATCTGCCCGGGGAAACAGTGCGCTGCCGCCGGGGCATCGCCCAGCTGGAGCAGCAGCTGCAGACCGAGGATTTTTTCCGCTGTCATACGGCCTATCTGGTCAATCTGGCAGAAATCGAGCGCATTGGTGCGGCAGATCTGACCCTGAAGGATGGGACGGTGCTGCCGGTGAGCAAGCACCGGAAGAAGGCGTTCCGGGAGGCGGTGGCCGCTTTCTGGGGAAAGGATTACGCATGATACAGATGCTTTTGCAGCCGGTCTCCTTCAGCGACCTGCTCAGCTGTCTGGGATATGCGGCTGCCTATGAAACGTTTTTCCGCCGGATGCGGACAGAACTGACCTGGAAGCGGCGATTGTTCATGCTGCTGGCGGATCTGACAGGGTATCTGATCCTGATGCGGCTGCTGCCCCGAACCGAATATCTGCGGGTCCTGCTGCTGCATCTGATCCTGGCAGCGGCGTCCACGCTCCAGCTGCGGCTGGAATGCAGGCTGGACTGGAGCTATGCCGTGTTCCTGGGAACCTCCTTTGTGCTGTACCGCGGTGTATGGAATGCACAGCTCTCGGCGCTGCTGCTGCCATGGCTGGAAGAGAATGCGCTGCTGCGCAATGCGGTCAACCAGATCGTTTCACTGCTGCTGCTGTATGCACTGCAGAAGTGGGTGGTGCGCATGGACCGTACCCGCACGGTGAATCGGTATGAGCTGTTCGTGAGCCTGTTCCCGGCCTGCGTCATGTTTACGGTTCGCATTGCAATCTATCACTACTGTTTTTATCTGGAAGCTGTGCTGGCCGCCCGTGGCGTGCAGGTATTTGTCCTGCTGGGCGGATTGCTGGGCATTTCGACCCTGGTGACGCTGGGCGCCAGTGAGATGTATTTTTCCTACATCCACACACAGGAGGAACTGCAGCTGGCCGAACAGCAGCTGCAGCAGCAGTACCGGCTGTTTCAGGAGCAGCGCACAAGGGATGAACAGCTGAAAGGCGTGTACCACGACATGGCAAACCACCTCGGCGTCCTGCGCGGTATGACCCGGAGCGCAGATGCGGAAGAGTACATCGCAGCCCTGACCCGCGAGACCGAAACCGCGCTGCAGGGCGTTTCCACCGGAAACTCCACGCTGGACCTGATCCTGCGGCAGAAAGCGGAGCAGTGCACGGCCCGGGGACTGCATCTGGAAGCCGCCGTGCATATGCCGGAAGGGCACGGCCTTACCTCCATGGAACTCTGTGTACTGTTTGCAAACTGTCTGGACAACGCCATGGAGTCGGCGGCAGACCCGGCAGTGACGGACAAGGTCATCCGGGTGAACGGCGGTGAACACCATGGCTGTCTGGTGGTCCGGTTTGAAAATGCCTGTGCCAGGTCCCTGCAGCTGAAGGACGGCCAGCTGCCCACCAGCAAAAAAAGCGGTGTCCATGGATATGGGCTCAAGAATATCCGCACGGTGCTGGAACGTCACGACGGAACACTGAGCCTACAGCCGCAGCGCGGCCGCTTTGTGCTGACCTGGCTGCTGCCCCTTGACCAAAAGGCCCCTGTTGCTTTTGGTCAGAATGTGATAAAATAAAACCATCAAGTTACATAGGAGGCGCTTTCATGCTCAAACGTCTGCGCGCAGATCACCCCATTTTGTATTGCATCCTTGCCGAGGTGCTGTTCCTCGGCTCCCTGTTTTTGTCCAGTCTGGTGCTGACCGTCGCGCTGATGGCGGCCGGGGCAGATTTTTCCGGTCTGGATGAATACCTTCTCAGCCTTATACAGGAGCTGGTGGGGGCAGGGGCGGCCTGGCTGCTGCTGCGCCGCACCGGGCGGCAGAGACTGCTGGGCCGCCGCGGCAGCGGCTTTTGGAACGGTCTGCTGGTGGGGATGTACCCGCTGGCATTCATCTGCTACAGCATATACAGCGCACTGATCTTTGAGCGGCCGGACACGCCGCTGCTCCCGGCGGGGCGCATCCTGAGCTTTCTGGCCTGCATGGCAATGGTGGGCGTGGCGGAGGAATTCCTGTTCCGGGGCGTCATTGCCGAAACGCTGCTGGAACACTTCGGCACCAGCCGGGCCGGTGTCTGGAAAGCCTGCCTGCTGTCCGGCGTGCTGTTCGGCGCGGCTCACCTGACCAACCTGTCCAGCTCGGCACCCTTCGGCGTGCTGATGCAGTGCGCGTTCTCGGCGTCGCTGGGAGCGCTGTTTGCGGCCATCTACTTCCGCACCGGCAACCTCTGGGTCACAGTATTCCTGCACGGGGCCATGGACATTGCCTCCATGCTCATCGGCGGGCTGTACGGCACCACGACCCTCTCCGAGAGCGTGAGCGGCTACGACGCCTCCATGCTGCTGACCGTGGTGGTATACCTGCTGCCCGTTGCGTTCCTGCTGCGGAAAAAGAAGCTGCCGGAGGTGCAGCTGTACTGGGGAGCGTACACCCAAAAATGAGGGCAGCAGGCAAAAAAATCCTTGCAATCTGCCCTGCAATCTGGTATACTGTATCTGTTACCGTGGTACGGGGCTGGGAGTATGCCCGCATACCGGGAAAACCGTTTCCCGCCGCTGTTCCATTGGCACATAAAATTTTATAAAGAGGTATAGTACTATGAACAAGCAGGAAGTTATGGCCAAAGTCGCTCTGACCGAGAAGGACACTGGCTCTCCCGAAGTCCAGGTCGCTCTGCTGACCGCTCACATCAACGAGCTGAACGAGCACCTGAAGAAGAACCCTAACGATCACCACAGCCGCCGCGGTCTGCTGAAGATGGTTGGCCGTCGCCGCAATCTGCTGGCTTATCTCCAGAAGAAGGACATCGAGCGTTACCGTGCTCTGATCGCAACTCTGGGTCTGCGTAAGTAATTTAAACAGAGGGCAGGTACCGCAATGGTGCCTGCCCTTTGCTTTTGTATACAACTGGCAGCGGCTGCGTATTGCAGCAGTAAATCGAACGCCTGTGCCTGCAGCGGGTACGGACGCTGGATTTATTGCTATGATGCGCGTGTCACCGCCTTTTGGATAGGAAAACAAGTCCGAAAAACAAGGAGGCAAAAACAATGGCAATTGAATTTGGTTCCCGCAAAGAGACCTTTGAAAACTACAAGGTCTACGAAACCATGCTGGCAGGCCGCCCGTTCAAGGTTGAAATGGGCAAGATGTGCGGTCTGTCCAATGCCAGCGCGCTGATCCGCTACGGCGAGACCTGCGTGATGTGCAATGTCGTCATGAGCCCCAAGCCCCGCGAAGGCGTTGACTTCTTCCCGCTGAACGTGGAATACGAGGAGAAGCTCTATGCCGCCGGCCGCATCCCCGGCAGCTTCATGCGCCGTGAGGGCCGCCCCGGTGAGCGCGCCATCCTGACCAGCCGCGTGGTGGACCGCCCTATGCGCCCGCTGTTCCCCAAGGAAATGCGCAATGACGTGTGCATCACCATGACCGTCATGAGCCTGGACCCGGACTGCAGCCCGGAAATCGCCGGCATGATCGGCGCTTCTCTGGTCACTGCTGTGTCGGACATCCCCTGGAACGGCCCCATCGGCGGCGTGCAGGTAGGTCTGGTGGACGGCCAGATCGTGCTGAACCCCACCCAGGAGCAGCGCAAGGTGAGCGACCTGGCCCTGACCGTAGCCGCTACCATGGACAAGATCGTGATGATCGAGGCCGGTGCCAACGAGGTGGACGAGGACACCATGCTGAATGCCATCAAGGCTGCGCATGTGGAGATCAAGAAGATCATCGAGTTCATCAACCGCATCGTGGCTGAGCGCGGCAAGAAGAAGATCGACTTCCAGGTCGTGGGTCTGGACATGGAGGTGTTCCATGCCATCCAGAACAAGTATCTGGACGACTTCAAGGCCGCGATGGACACCGACGACAAGAACGTGCGTGACGCTGCTCTGCTGCCCATTCTGGACAAGATCGCCGAGGAATACCCCGACCTGTCTGCTGCGGACCTGGATCTGGTGAGCTACAAGATGCAGAAGTTCGTCGTGCGCCGCTGGCTGCTGGACGAGGGTAAGCGTGTGGACGGCCGCGGCATCAACGAGATCCGCCCGCTGGCTGCCGAGGTGGGCATTCTGCCCCGCGTGCACGGTTCCGGTATGTTCACCCGCGGCCAGACCCAGGTGCTGACCACCTGCACCCTGGGCGGTACCAAGGACAACCAGCTCATGGATGACCTGACCGACGAGCAGACCAAGCGGTATATCCACCACTACAACTTCCCGCCGTACTCGGTAGGCGAGGCACGCGCACCCCGCAGCCCCGGCCGCCGCGAGATCGGCCACGGTGCCCTGGCTGAGCGTGCCCTGGTGCCGGTGCTGCCCTCTCTGGAGGAGTTCCCCTACACCATCCGCTGCGTGTCGGAGGTGCTGAGCTCCAACGGCTCCACCTCGCAGGCTTCCATCTGCGGCTCTACGCTGGCTCTGATGGATGCCGGTGTGCCCATCAAGGCCCCTGTGGCCGGCATCTCCTGCGGCCTGATCACCGAAGGTGACCGCTGGATGACCATGCTGGACATTCAGGGCGTGGAGGACTTCCACGGCGATATGGACTTTAAGGTCGGCGGCACCCGCAAGGGCATTACCGCCATCCAGATGGATATCAAGATCGACGGCCTGACCTACGACATCATTGCCGAGGCCTTCGAGAAGTGCCGCAAAGGCCGCCTGTATATCCTGGACGAGATCATCAAGCCCGTCATCGCCGAGCCGCGCCACGAGCTGAGCCGCTACGCTCCCAAGATGTTCAGCATGATGATTCCCACCGATAAGATCAAGGACGTCATCGGCAAGGGCGGCAAGGTCATCCAGGACATCTGCGCCACCTGCAACTGCAAGATCGACGTGCAGGAGGACGGCCATGTGTTCGTCTCCGCCGTGGATCAGGAGGACGCAAAGCGTGCCATCTTTACCATCAAGACCATTGTGGAGGACCCCGAGATCGGTGCCATCTACAAGGGCAAGGTCACCCGCCTGATGAACTTTGGCGCGTTTGTTGAGATCGCACCGGGTAAGGAAGGTCTGGTGCACATCTCCAAGCTGGACACTAAGCGTGTGGAGCGCGTGGAGGATGTGGTCGCCGTGGGCGACGCCATCGTGGTCAAGGTGACCGACATCGACCAGCAGGGCCGCATCAATCTGAGCCGCCGGGACGCCATCTTGGCTCTGGAAGCCAAGCGCGCAGAGCAGGCCCAGCAGTGATCTGATGGGGACCCCGTCAGGCAGACCGTAAGAATATGATGAAAGATCCGCTGTTTCTCCAAAGGAACGGCGGATTTTTTGTGCTGGACGCACTGCGTCTGTGCGCGGTATAATCAGAAAAAAGCGGACAGCATGAAAGGAAGAAAACCCATGGAAGAACATCACATTCCGCAGGCGGTGCAGATCCGCAATGCCCATGTCCACAACCTCAAGAACATTGATGTGGACATCCCGCTGCACCAGATCGTGGGCATTGCGGGCGTGTCCGGCTCCGGCAAATCCTCGCTGGCACTGGGCGTGCTGTATGCGGAGGGCTCCCGGCGCTACCTGGATGCCCTGTCCACCTACACCCGCCGCCGGATGACGCAGGCCGCCCGGGCGGGCGTGGACGAGGTGCTGTACGTTCCGGCTGCGCTGGCCCTGCACCAGCGGCCCGGCGTCCCGGGCATCCGCAGCACCTTTGGCACCGGGACCGAGCTGCTCAACAGCCTGCGGCTCATGTACTCTCGTCTGGCCAGCCACCGCTGCCCCAATGGGCATTATCTGGCCCCGTCGCTGCGGGTGGCGGCCGGGAAAGAGCTGCTCTGCCCGGAATGCGGGGCGCAGTTTCTGGCCCCGTCGGCCGAAGAGCTGGCCTTCAACTCGCAGGGGGCCTGCCCGCAGTGCGGCGGCATCGGCACGGTGCGCACGGTGGACCCCGCTACGCTGGTGCCGGATGATTCCCTGACCATCGACGAGGGTGCCGTGGCCCCGTGGAACAGCCTGATGTGGTCGCTGATGACCGACATCTGCCGGGAGATGGGCGTGCGCACCGATGTGCCCTTCCGGGACCTGACCGCGCAGGAAAAGGAGATCGTGTTCCACGGTCCGGCGGAGAAAAAGCACATTTTCTATCACAACAAGAATTCCAATCAGGCAGGGGAGCTGGACTTTACCTATTTCAATGCGACCTACACTGTGGAGAATGCACTGGCCAAGGTCAAGGACGAAAAAGGCATGAAGCGGGTAGAAAAGTTCCTGAAAGAGGACATTTGCCCTGCGTGCCATGGCACCCGCCTTTCGGCAGCGGCCCGCGCCCCCAAGCTGCGGGGCCTCTCGCTGGATGAGGCCTGCCGGATGCCCCTTTCAGAGCTGGTCGGCTGGGTGCAGGGCGTGCCGGACAGCCTGCCCGCAGAGATGCGCCCGATGGTGGAAAACATTGTGGAATCCTTCACCGGCCCGGCAAAACGACTGATGGATCTGGGGCTGGGCTACCTCACGCTGGACCGTGCGGCCTCGACCCTTTCCACCGGAGAGCGCCAGCGCATGCAGCTGGCCCGCGCCGTGCGCAACCGCACCACCGGGGTGCTCTATGTGCTGGACGAACCCAGCATCGGCCTGCATCCCTCCAACATCGTGGGCCTGACCGGCGTGATGCACGACCTGATCGCGGACGGCAATTCGGTGATCCTGGTGGATCACGACACGCAGATTTTAAAGGAAGCAGACTGGATCGTGGAAATGGGGCCGGAAGCCGGAGCAAAGGGCGGCCATGTGATCGCACAGGGCACCATCCCGGCCATCGAGGCGGACCCGGCGTCCCAGATCGGGCCCTTCCTCTCCGGAAAGGCGGACACCCTGCGGCGAAAGCGCGCATTGGCGGACGCCCTGTTTGCACAGGGAACACTCTATCTTTCCACCGCGCAGCTCCACACGGTGAAGCCGCTGGAAGTAGACCTGCCCAAGGGGCGGCTGACCGTCGTGACCGGCGTGTCCGGCTCCGGCAAGACCACGTTGGTGCTGGAGAGCCTAGTTCCGGCACTGGAAGCCCGCATCGACGGCAAGACACTGCCGCCGCATGTCCGCGCCCTTGACGCGGAGGGCATCGCCCACGTCAAGCTCATTGATGCGACCCCCATCGGGATCAACGTCCGCTCCACCGTTGCCACCTACGCAGGCGTCCACGATGACCTGCGCAGGCTCTTTGCGCGGTCGCCGGACGCAAAGGCACACGGCTACAAAGCCGGAGATTTTTCCTACAACACCGGGTCCCTGCGCTGTCCCGGCTGCGACGGCACCGGCGAGGTGAGCCTGGACGTGCAGTTCCTGCCGGATGTGAACATCCCCTGCCCGGACTGCCGTGGTTCCCGCTATGCCCGGGCGGCCGGACTGGTAAAACTGACCGGCCCGGCGGGGCAGACGGCCTCGCTGCCGGAGCTGATGGACATGGACGTGAACACGGCCATTGATTTTTGCCGGAACATGAAAACGGTCTGCCAGAAGCTGAAGGTCCTGCAGCAGCTGGGCCTGGGCTACCTGACTCTGGGCGAGGAAACGCCCAGCCTTTCCGGCGGCGAAGCCCAGCGTCTGAAGCTGGCCAGCGAGATCGGCCGGACCCAGACCGATTCCGTGTTCGTGTTCGACGAGCCGTCCATTGGCCTGCACCCGCTGGATGTGCAGGTGCTGCTGGGGGTGTTCCAGGCCCTGCTGGACAATGGTGCGACTGTGGTGGTCATCGAGCATGATCTGGACGTCATCCGCAATGCGGACTACATCATCGACATGGGCCCCGGCGGCGGAGATGCCGGCGGGCGGATCGTGGCCTGCGGCACCCCGGAGCAGATCTGTAACGACCCGGCCAGCATCACCGGGCGGTATCTGTGCCGCTGACGGCTGCAGTTTGCTGTTGTGTTTTGCGTCCGGATATGCTATCATCGGGCCAGAAGCAATGCGAGGAGGAGTTTTCTATGATCCAATTTGGCCTGCGTCTGCACGACGCCGAAAAGCTGCCCCTGGAGCAGGTGCTCCCGCTGGTACGCCAGCGGGGGTTTACCTGCGCTCACCTGGCCCTGAGCAAATCCCTCAAGGAGGTGCCCAACACGCCGAGCGCCCTCACCCCCGGTTACGCTGCCTATCTGCGCCGCCTGTTTGCCCAGAACGGCATTGACATTGCCGTGCTGGGCAACTACCTCAACCTGGCCCACCCGGACGAGGATGCTCTGCACGCCATTCAGGAAAAATACTACGCCCATATCCGCTTTGCCAGCCTGCTGGGCTGCGGTATGGTGGGCACCGAGACCGGTGCACCCAACGCGGAGTATAAGTTCTGCCCGGAGTGCCGCAGCGACGCGGCCCTTGCCACCTTTATCAGGAACTTCAAGCCGGTGGTGCGCTGCGCTGAGCAGTACGGTGTGACCATTGCCATCGAGCCGGTGGTCAAGCACATCGTGTACGATGCCAAGCGTGCCCGCACCGTGCTGGACGAGATCGGCAGCCCCAACCTGCAGATCCTGCTGGACCCGGTGAACCTGCTGAATATGGAAAACGTGGACGCCCGCGAGGACGTGTTCGCCGAGGCCATCGAGCTGCTGGGCAAGGATGTGGCCATGATCCACTTCAAGGACTTCCTGCGCAAGGACGCCGGCGGGCAGCTGGCCGCCACCGGTGCCGGGCAGGGCGGCATGGGCGATTACCGCACCATCCTGCGCTTTGCCAAGCAGGAAAAGCCCTGGGTGTTCGCCACGCTGGAAAACACCACGCCGGAGAATTCGGTCCAGTGCCTGCAATACCTGCAAAAGCAGTACGACGCGTGCTGAATCTGCCCCAATCACAAAAGGGTCTGCTGCCGGAAACGGCAGCAGACCCTTTTGTGATAGAGAAATCAATCCAGATTCAGTTTGTTCTTCATCAGCCAGTTGGTGGCGGCAAAGTAGACACCGCACAGCACCGCATCGGCCAGCAGGGAAACCAGCACGGCGCGGAGATAGAACCGATTGGTCGTGACCTGCCAGGTATCACCGGAAGCGATGACTACCATATCCAGCCCGACGGTGTTGTTGGTGTAGGGCAGCAGAGCCACAAGGCGGTTCTGCACAATGTTCAGGATCACAAAGGCCGCGATGCCCACCAGCGCAAAATGCTGCTTGAACTGATGCCCGATCATGCAGGCGGTGTACAGGCACAGGATGGAGCAGACCAGCGTGGCCAGCCACTCGATGGCCGTGAGCAGCAGCATGAATCCGCTGACATTCAGAACGCGCTGCAGAATATCTGCCAGCTGCCGGAAGTCGCGCACGGCACCGGCCCAGTCCGAGAAGATGCCGTTGACGTTCAGCATCCCGCACAGGAAGAATACACCGAGGGAAAGCGCGATGACCAGGATGCTGCACAGCAGCCACACCATGCTGGAGATGAGCTTGGACAGGATGAGCTGCGCCGGGGTGACCGGCAGGGTGTGCATCAGATAACCCTCGCGCCCCAGCAGGTTGCGGGTGAACCGCTGGATGATGGTGAGTGCAGTGATGACTGCAATAGCGACACACAGCATCAGGTAAACGGTCGTGACGACGACGATGGGAAAATCAGAAACCAGTGCCGGAAAGCGGAAGAACGCCCCCAGCAGTGCAGCAGCAGCCAGAATGGCCAGATACAGTCCGCCGTAAATGCGGCAGGTGGCCTTGAACTCATACTTTAAAAGTTTGCTCAGCATTTGAATACCTCCCGGAAATATGCATCCACGCTCATGCCCTCAGTCTCGCGGAGCTCCTCCACGCTGCGATGGGCGAACACCCGGCCGTCCTTCAGGAAGATGGCCTCGTCCAGCACCGGCTCGATGTCCCCGATGAGGTGGGTGGACAGGATAACCGTTGCGTCCTTGCTGTAGTTGCTGATGATGGTGTGCAGGATGTAGTCGCGGGCGGCGGGGTCCACGCCGCCGATGGGCTCATCCAGCAGGTAAAGCCGGGCCGCGCGGCTCATGGCCAGGATGAGCTGCACTTTTTCCTTGTTGCCCTTGGAGAGGGTCCTGAGCTTTGCGGTGCGGGCAATGTGCAGGGTGTCCAGCATCTCAAAGGCCTTGGCGGGGTCAAAGTCGGCGTAAAAATCCGTGAACATGCCCACCAGCTGCTCTACCTGCATCCAGTCGGGCAGCCAGTCGGCGTCCGGCAGGTAGGAAACAAGGGCCTTGGTGTCCGGGCCGGGGGCCATGCCGGCTACCTTGATGCTACCGGACGTGGGCTGCAGCAGGCCGTTGGCCAGCTTGATGAGGGTGGTCTTGCCGCTGCCGTTGGGGCCCAGCAGGCCCACGATGCGGCCAAAATTCACATGCAGATCCACGCCGTCCAGCGCGGTCTTGTCTTTGTCGTAGCACTTGGTCAGTGCTTCACAGGTCAGAATCTCACTCATTGTGCATCCTCCTTGGTGGTGTCCAGCTGCTCCAGCAGGGCAGCCGCGCGTGCAGGGCTGTAGCCGATGCCGCGCATCTTGACCAGAAATTCTTCCGCCAGTTTCCGGGCGGCTTCGGTCCGAAGCTGTTCGATCAATTCGGTGTCCTCCGTAACATAGCGGCCTGAGGTGCGTTCGGTGCGCACCAGACCTTCGGTTTCCAGCTGGGCTAGGGCCCGCTGCATGGTGTTGGGATTGACCCCGGCGGCTGCGGCAAGGTCCCGTACCGAGTCCAGGTGCCCGCCGGGCGGGTAGGTGCCTGCCAGAATGCGGGCCTTGAGCCGTTCCACCAGCTGTGCATAGATCGGGCGGCTGGAATCAAACTGTTCCGACATACTGTCATCTCCTTGTATTGCTGTATTAAGCGCTTGATACAATAATACACGATCTGCCCCGCTTGTCAAGCCCTTTTTACAAAAAAAGAAGAGCTGCTGCGAAAAAATACGCAGCAGCTCTGAAAATCAGAACAAATTTACTCCAGCACCAGCAGCAGGCTCATCTTGAACTTGCCCTGTGCGGTCACGCTGTGCAGGCCGTTCTTGTCAAAACGGAAGCTCTGGCCTGCGGTCAGCTCGTAGTCCTGGCCCTCGTAGCCGATGATGGCCTTGCCCTCCAGTGCGGTCAGGATGGCGTTGCCGGGAGCACGGTGCGGGGTCAGGCCGGTGCCCTCGTCAAAGGCCATCAGCACGAATTTCATGTTGTCGGTGTGAGCCAGGTCCAGGTTGGCGATGCTGCCCTCTTCGTAAGAGATCAGATCCTTCAGTTCGGTGGCTGCGCCTGCTTTGAGGATGCTGTTCATAGTAAGGTTCTCCTTTTTGATGATGATTTCGGTATAGATAAGGCCGTTGTCGGTGCAGGTGCCGCACAGCGTTCCGGGCGGCACCCAGAGCAGCTGGCCGGGGTGCATGGGGACGTCATGGGCGTCGCTGCCCAGAACAAAGGTACCGCTGCCCTCACCGCCCAGATACAGGGTGGTGCAGTCGTAGAACTCCGGGGTGATGGAGGTGCCTGCGCCCAGCGAAAACCAGGTGACGGGCACCTCCTGCCCGAGCTGTGCCGGGCGGGAAACGGTCATGGCCGGGCGGATGGGCCGCACCTGCGAGGGGGTGAAGGGCTGGTTGAACATAAAACGGACTCCTTGTGCGGAAAGTGGAGCCGCCGGTTCCGCTATGACAACGGCAGACGGCTCATTTTTTATAGTGTACCCCTTTTGTAGGGTGAAATCCGTGGTTATAACCACGGAATATGAAAAATAACACGATCCCTTCAAAACGATGCAATCTGTCCAGAAAAAATGAGGATGATATCAAAAGTTACAGAGATTTCATACAATTCTGCATTGCAAATTTTTTGACGATGTGCTATGCTGAAAGGCAGAGAACCGCCGCCGGAATCGGCGGCGCAAATGAGTTTGGAGGATTTGACTTATGGCTGATCGCATCGTTCTGAATACCATTTCCTACCATGGCCATGGTGCCATCGAGAACATTGTGCCGGAGCTCACCGCCCGCGGCTACAAAAAGGCTTTCGTCTGCTCGGACCCCGACCTGATCAAGTTTGGCGTTACCAAGAAGGTCACCGACCTGCTGGACGCCGCAAACTTTGCCTACAGCGTGTACAGTGAGATCAAGCCCAACCCCACCATTGCCAATGTGCAGGATGGTGTGGCCGCTTTCAAGGCTGCCGAAGCAGACTGCATCGTGACCATCGGCGGCGGTTCCTCCATGGACACGGCCAAGGCCATCGGCATCATCATCAACAACCCGGAGTTTGCGGACGTCCGCTCTCTGGAGGGTGTGGCTCCCACCAAGAAGCACGCCGTGTTCACCATCGCGGTGCCCACCACTGCCGGTACGGCTGCTGAGGTCACCATCAACTACGTCATCACCGATGTGGAGAAGAAGCGCAAGTTCGTCTGCGTGGACACCAACGACATCCCCGAGATCGCCGTGGTGGACCCTGATATGATGTCCTCCATGCCCAAGGGCCTGACCGCTGCCACCGGTATGGACGCACTGACCCATGCCATCGAGGGTTATATCACCAAGGGCCACTGCACGATCTCCGACATGTTCCATCTGGAAGCCATCAAGCTGATCAGCGAGAGCCTGCGCGGTGCCGTGCAGAACACCCCGGAAGGCCGTGAGGGCATGGCTCTGGGCCAGTACATCGCCGGTATGGGCTTCTCCAACGTGGGCCTGGGCATCGTGCACTCCATGGCACACGGCCTGTCCGCCCTGTATGATACCCCTCACGGCGTGGCCTGCGCCATCCTGCTGCCGGTGGGCCTGGAATACAACAAGACCGTCGCCGGTGAGCGCTACCGTGCCGTCGGCAAGGCCATGGGCGTGAAGGGCATCGACGAGATGAACGACGCCGAGGCAGCCGATGCCACCATTGCCGCCGTCAAGCAGCTGGGCGCCGATGTGGGCATCCCCGCAAACTTGCACGGCATCCTGAAGGAAGAGGACATCCAGTTCCTGGCCGAGTCCGCTTATGCCGACGCCTGCCGCCCTGGCAACCCGCGTGACACCAGCGTGGAAGAGATCGTGGAGCTGTACAAGAGTCAGCTGTAACCCTACAGCCTGAACCACCCGCGTAAACCAAAGGCCCCGCACCGTTCCGTTCGGAACCGGTGCGGGGCCTTTTGGATGATGCACTGCCGCAAAACTTATTCGGCTGCGCGGGACTGCTCCACAAAAGCGGCGATCTTGTCCACCTGGATCTCGGCCACGGCACGGCCGGTGTCGTACACGCGGCGCAGCTGGGCGGGGTCACGCTCCATGGAGCCGATCTCCAGCGGGATCGGCGGCCGGATGACAAAGGCCTGGCCGGTCTGCTCCAGCATGGCCACATGTTCCAGTGTCTCGTTGTAGCGCTCGTGGCGGTCGGCCACGGCCTCCACAAAGGCGGGGTAGCGCAGGTAGCGCGCCCGGATGGCGGGCAGCATCTTGTTTTTCTTTTTCACAAAGTCCTTGGGCTGGGTCAGCACGATGAGGTTGCGCTTGTAGCCGATGGACTCAAAGAAGCGCACCGGGATGGAATCTGCAACGCCGCCGTCCAGCAGCTGGTAGTGGCCGATCTTCACGATCTTTGCGGCCAGCGGCATGGAGGACGACGCCTGCATCCACTGGATGTCCTCGGCGTCGCCGGTGCGGCACTTGTGGTAGATGGGGTCGCCGGTGCGCACATCGGTGCACACCAAAAAAAAGTCCATGGGATCTTCCCGAAAGGTTTTGGCGTCAAACGGATCCAGCTTTTCCGGCACGGTGTGGTAGCAGAACTGCTCGCTGTACAGGTTGCCAGTGCGCAGCAGGTTGCCAAAGCTGGCGTAGCGCTTATCTTTGCAGTATTCGGTGCTGTAGCGGATGGTGCGCCCGATCTGGTGCGACTTATAGTTGCAGCCGAACACGGCCCCCGCCGAAACACCGATGGCACCGTCCACCGTGATGCCGTGCTCCATCAGCACATCCAGAACACCGGCGGTGAACATGCCGCGCATAGCCCCGCCTTCCAGTACAAGTCCCGTTTTCATAACCGTTCTCCCTCTCCTCCGATCGGCGTACAGGCACCGGTCTTTCTTCCAAGTATACTCAAAAATCAGCAAAGCACAAGAGCGCCGAAAGCCAAAAATTACAGAACTGTTTTGCGGAGTTTCGGTGCTTTTTGCCATAGGCATGCTTTTGGAAAAAGCCCACGCAGATGCAGCCCGGATTTTTTCAAATTTGGGCACAAAGCCACTTGCCAAAGGCAGGCACTTCCGTTATACTAGGTAAAATACATACAGGTTGCGGGCACAGCTTTGTGCCCCGGAATGGAAAAAGGCTGGAGGACAAAGACTGCTTATGAAGATGCTGGAAGATCGTATCCGCGCAGACGGCATTGTGCGCGAAGGAAATGTGCTCAAGGTGGACAGCTTCATCAACCACCAGATGGATGTCCCGCTGTTCCGCGAGATGGCCCGGGAGTGGAAGCGCCTGTTTGCGGGCAAGCCCATCAACAAGGTGCTCACCATCGAGGCCAGCGGCATCGGCATTGCCGCCATTGTGGCCAGTGAGTTCAACGTGCCGGTGGTGTTTGCCAAAAAGTCCATGAGCATCAATCTGGACTACAACAACTACGAGACCAAGATCCAGTCCTTCACCCACAAAAAGATCTACAACGTCATCGTGTCCAAAAAGTTCCTCACCGCAGAGGATCATGTGCTGATCATCGACGATTTCCTGGCCAACGGCTGCGCCCTGATGGGCCTGCTGGAGCTGGCACAGGAGGCCGGTGCCACCGTGGAAGGCATCGGCATCGCCGTGGAAAAAGGCTTCCAGCAGGGCGGTGAGCTCATCCGCAGCAAGGGCATCCAGCTGGAGAGCCTTGCCATCGTGGAATCCATGAACAGCGAGACCGGCGAGATCGTGTTCCGCGAGCAGCCGCATCAGAACTGAAACTCCTTCCGTCATCACGGAAGCGATGCCACCTCCCTCAGTGAGGGAGGTTTTTTTGCTGTTTTAGGTGGCTCGCCCTCTCAGGCGCTATCGCGCCAGCTCCCCCAGAGGGGGAGCCAAGAGCCTGACCGTAACGCTTCTTGCCTCTCCCTTTGGGAGAGGTGACATTGCGTGAGCAATGGCGGAGAGGGCGAGGCAGTGAACCCTTTTTACGCCCCATCCGTACTGTCCCCGTCTGCCGGCAGGGCAGTGGTCTGCTCGGCGGGGACGTCTGCGGCGGCGCGGGGCACGCCTTTGTACACCAGCGTCTGTTCCAACACCTCGGCACACACCGGGGCCGAAAGGCTGCCGCCGGCGGTGGTCCAGCTGTGGGGTTCATCCAGGCAGACCAGACACAGAAACTGCGGGTCGTCGATGGGCGCCACGGCTACAAAGCTGGCAATGCGGGCTTTTTCGTCGGCGCTGTCCAGCTTCTGGCTGGTGCCGCTCTTGCCGCCCACCCGGTAGCCGGAGATCTGCGCGTTGCGTCCGCCGCCGTACAGAACAACGGCTTCCATCATCTCCCGCATGACGGCGGACGTCTCCGGCTGGATCACCTGCTGTTTGCACACGGGGTCCCGGTGTTCCAGCACCGTGCCGTCCGGGGCCAGAATGTCCGATACGAGGTAGGGCTGCATCAGTTTTCCGCCGTTGACCACTGCGCACACGGCGGCGGCCATTTCCAGATAGGAGATCTTGCTGCTTTGCCCGAAGGCGCAGGAGGCCAGCTCCACCGGCCCCATACGGTCGGCGGTATAGTACAGGCTCTTTTTCGGTTCGGCGGGCAGGTCGATGCCGGTGGGCTCCCGCAGGCCGAAGGCGGCAAAGTAATCGCAGAAGGCCTCCTTGCCAAGCCGCGCTCCGATCTGGATAAAGCTCTGGTTGCAGGAATTTTCCAGCGCCTGCGTCACGGTCTGGGTCCCGTGGCGCTTGTGGTTGGCGCAGTGGAACCGGGTGCCCGCCACCGAGATGGACTCCCCACAATAAAAGCTGGAGTTCCGGGTGATGGCTCCGGCGTCCAGCGCGGCCGCGCAGGTGATGAGCTTGAACACGCTGCCCGGTTCGTACAGGTCGCTCACGGCCTTGTTGCGCCACTGGGTCTGCTGGGCCAGCTGCAGGGCGGCCGTCCGCTGCTCCCCAGAGAGGGCATCTACGGCGGCGCGGGCAGCTTCGTCGTAAAGGATGCGCGGCTGGTTGGGGTCGTAGGCCGGGGTGGTGGACATGGCCAGCACGGCCCCGGTGTTCACGTCCAGCACGATGCCCACGGCACGGGCGGCCACATGGTGCTCCTGCACGGCGTAATTCAACGCATTTTCGAGATAATGTTGAATGTTGGCGTCGATGGTCAGCCACAGGCTGCTGCCCTCCACCGGGAACTGCTCGGTCTCGTAGCTCTGCTCCAGCGTGTAGCCCCAGGCGTTCACGGCGGTGAGCACCACGCCGTTCTGCCCGGTGAGCTGCTCGTTGTATTCCAGCTCCAGCCCGCTCACTCCGGCGTTGTCCACATTGGTAAAGCCCAGCACCGACGCCAGAAACTCCCCCTGCGGGTACCAGCGCTTGCTGTCCTGATTGATACGGATGCCGGTGATGCCGTTTTCCTCGCAGAAATCCCGCACGGCATCCGCCATGGAACGCTCCACCCGGTAGCGCAGCAGACAGTCGTTGGAGGCGCGGTCCCGGAACTTTTCCAGCAGGGCGGCTTCGTCCAGCTCCAAAATCTGCGCAAGACCGTGGGCGGCCAGCTCCAGTTTGTCGGCAGGCATCTCCCGCGGGCTGGCCCGCAGGGTCCAGCAGCTGCTGTTGGCCGCCAGCAACACGCCGTCGGCACTGTAGATGCGGCCCCGGTCGGCGGGCACCACGGTGTCCCGCAGCTGCTGCCCCAGTGCCCGCCGGGTGTACCAGTCCCCGGCGGCCAGCTGCAGCCAGTAGAGCCGGGCAATAAGCCCTGCAAAGCAGATGCCGCACAAAAGCAGCGCCACCAGCCGGGCACGGGCGCGGAACGCCTGCTCCGGCAGGGTGCGCAGGGGTTCGGGCCGGGACATGGCAGCACCTCCTTTTCCGGCTCAGTTTATGCGGGCAGGGCCTGCGGCTATGACTAACAGCCCGGCGGCCTGCGTACAATAGACCAAAAGGACTGCCGGAGGTGATGAGGATGCACAGGGCCGCTGTGCCTGCCCGGGCCCGGCGCGGACTGCTGCGTCCGCTGCCCGCCATGGACCTGCCGTTTCTGATCCTGGTGCTCACGCTGGTGGGCTTTGGGCTGGTAATGCTGTACAGTGCCAGCAGCGCGGTGGCGCTGTACCGGCGGGGCGATGCCTGGGCCTATGTGCGGCCGCAGCTGCTGTATGCGGCCATGGGCATCGGGGCCATGTGGGCGGCCAGCCGGGTGGATTACCACATCTATCACAAACTGGCCTGGCCGCTGCTGGCCCTCTCGCTGGTGCTGCTGGTCGTGGTGCTGTTCATGCCGGAATACAACGGCTGCAAGCGCTGGCTGGTGCTGCCGGGGCTGGGCACTCTGCAGCCCAGCGAGATCGCCAAATTTGCGGTGGTGCTGGTGTTTGCCCACATCATCTCCCTCAACCACAGCCGGATGGAGAGCTTTGCGGTGGGGGTAGTGCCCTTTGCGCTGGTACTGGGCGCGGTGGCGGTGCTCATGCTGCTGGAGCCGCACCTGTCCGGCACGGTGCTGATCCTGGGCATCGGGGCAGTGCTCATGTTCGTGGGCGGCACCGGGCTGCGGTGGTTCGTGCTGGCCGGTGTGGGCGGAGCGGGTGCCATCGGGGCGGCCATCGTCATCATGCCGGATCTGGTGCCTTATGCGGCCAGCCGCCTGAGCTCCTGGCTGGACCCCTTTGCCGACCCGCTGGGCGACGGCCACCAGACCATCCAGAGCCTGTACGCCATCGGATCCGGCGGGGCCGTGGGGCTGGGGCTGGGCAACAGCCGCCAGAAGCACCTGTTCGTGCCGGAACCCCAGAACGACTTCATCTTTTCCATCCTGTGCGAGGAGCTGGGGTTTGTGGGGGCCTGTGCGGTGATCCTGCTGTTCAGTCTGCTGCTGCTGCGGGGCGTCACGCTGGCGGCCCACGCGCCGGACCGCTTCGGGGCACTGCTGGTGGTGGGGTTCGTGGTGCAGGTGGCCTTGCAGGCGGTGCTGAACATCGCCGTGGTCACCAACACCATCCCGAACACCGGCATCAGCCTGCCCTTCTTTTCCTCCGGCGGCACCAGCCTGATGATGCTGCTGGGCGAGATGGGCATCGTGCTGTCCGTCTCCCGCGGGGAAACATAAAGGCGGCCATTTCTGCCGCAAAATGGGATGTTTGCCCCGCAAAAGACGCAAAAAACAGACAAACGACCGGACAAATGCGTTTTGCGGTGTCCGGGTACAAAACAGGGAACCGACGGCCCTCGTTCTGCATACCATGGGGTATCTTTGGCAGAACGGGGGTCTTTGCATGGCAGGGGATTACATCATCACGGGCGGGCGGCCGCTGAATGGAACGGTACGGGTCCCGGCGGCCAAGAACAGTGTGCTGCCGCTGCTGGCAGCGTCCCTGCTGTGCAGCGGGCCAGTGCGGCTGTGCGGGGTGCCGGAGCTGGCCGATGTGGCCGAGAGCCTTGCCCTGCTGCGCAGTGCAGGCTGCACAGCGGAGCGGCAGGGGGCGGATGTACGGGTGGACGGGGTGCCCGGCAGCGGGACGCTGGCGGCAGGCCCGGCGGGCCGGATGCGGGCATCCATCCTGTTCTGCGCCCCGCTGCTGGCCCGGCTGGGCCGGGCACAGACCGTGCTGCCCGGGGGCTGCCGCATCGGAGCGCGGCCCATTGATCTGCATCTGGCGGGCCTTGTGCAGATGGGAGCCTGCCCGCAGCTGGAAGGCGAACACCTGCTGCTCACGGCTCCGGCGGGGCTGCACGGAGCGGACATCACCCTGCGGTTCCCCAGCGTGGGGGCCACCGAGACCCTGCTGCTGGCGGCGGCGCTGGCACAGGGGGAGACGACCCTGCGGGGTGCGGCCCGGGAGCCGGAGATCGAAGATCTGGCGGCATTCCTGAACCGGTGCGGCGGCCGGGTGCAGGGCGCGGGCACCGGCACGGTGCGGGTGCAGGGGGTGCGGCGGCTGCACGGATGCAGCTTTGCGCCCCTGCCGGACCGGATCACGGCAGCCACCTTTGCCTGTGCCTGCGCAGCGGCTGGGGGACGGGTGGAACTGGCAGGCTGCGCGCCCCGGCTGTATGCGCCGGTGCTGGAAATTCTGGAACAAATGGGGTGCGGCATTGTGCGCCGGAGCGATGCTGCCGTTATTACACGGTTCGGGCGGCTGTACGGGCCGGGGCGGGTGTTCACCGGGACATACCCGGCGCTGGCCACCGACGCGGCCCCGCTGCTGGCGGCGGTGCTGCTCTGCGCGGAGGGACCCGGCAGCATCGAGGATGTGATCTTTGAGCGGCGGTTCGGCTGCGCGGCAGGCTTTGCGGCGCTGGGCGGCCGGGTGCGGGTGGAGGGCCGCACCCTGTACGCGGAACCCGGCGGCACCCTGCAGGGAACGGTGCTGGAAGCGCCCGACCTGCGGGGCGGGGCGGCGCTGGTGATCGCGGCGCTGGCGGCACAGGGCAGCAGCCGCATCACCCATACGGAGTTCATTGACCGCGGCTATGCCGATTTTGCACAGAAACTGACGGCTCTGGGTGGGCAAATTGCACGAGAAACCCCGCGCGGGGCAGACTGCCCGAAAAAAAGAACTTCAAAAACGTAAATTTGACTTGCATTCACGGCAAAAAGATGATACGATACAGTTATATAAGTGTAGGCTGATATTTCTGTGCGTTCTGCACAGTTCTACGATAAAATCCGGATGGAGGACAAAGTTATGGCATTGATGCTCGATGAAGAAATGGACGAAAATGTTACGACGATCAAGGTGATCGGTGTTGGCGGCGGCGGCGGCAACGCCGTGAACCGCATGGTCAGCGATGGTCTGCAGGGCGTGGAGTTCATTGCGATGAACACGGATCAGCAGGCGCTGGCCAAGAACCATGCCACCGTCAAGGTCCAGCTGGGCTCCAAGCTCACCAAGGGCCGCGGCGCAGGTGCCGACCCTGAGATCGGTCAGCGTGCCGCTGAAGAAAGCAAGGACGAGATCGCAAACGCGCTCAAGGGCTCCCAGATGGTGTTCATCACCGCCGGTATGGGCGGCGGCACCGGCACCGGTGCGGCTCCTGTGGTGGCTGAGGTGGCACACGACCTGGGCATCCTGACCGTGGGCATCGTCACCAAGCCCTTCTCTTTTGAGGGCAAGCGCAAGATGGGCCTGGCTGAGCAGGGCATTGCCAACCTGCTGATGCATGTGGACAGCCTGATCGTGATCCCGAATGAGCGCCTGAAGATGATCAGCCAGGAGAAGATCACCCTGATGAACGCCTTCCAGGCTGCCGACAACGTGCTGCGTCAGGGCGTCGAGTCCATTTCCGCCCTGATCAACGTGCCCGCCTTCATCAATCTGGACTTCGCCGACGTGCGCTCCATCATGAAGGATGCCGGTTACGCGCACATGGGCGTGGGCAGCGCCAAGGGTGCCGGCAAGGCCGAGAACGCCGCCAAGGCTGCCATTTCCAGCCCGTTGCTGGAGACCAGCATTGCCGGTGCACACGGCGTTATCATCAACATCACTTCCAGCCCCGACATCGGCCTGGAGGACGTGGAGACCGCAGCCGGCCTCATCACCCAGAGCGCTCATCCGGATGCGAACATCATCTGGGGTACTGCGTTTGACGAGAACCTGTCCGACGAGATGCGCGTGACCGTCGTTGCTACCGGCTTCGACAACAAGAGTGCCAGCGACCTGCGCAACAGCATCAACAACGCCATGGGCGGTGCCCAGTCGGTGCCGTCGGCAGTGTTCAGCAGCGATACCGGCAGCGCAGCCACTGCTGCTGCTCCTGCTGCTCCGGCAGCTGCCCCGGCCGCTCCGGCAGCTGCCGCAAAGCCTGTGGAAGAGGAAAGCAGCGACAACCGTTACTACGACGAGCTGCTGGCCATCCTGAACAAGCGGAAGTAAGGCTGGCAAATAATAAAAACGCATCGTGGCACAGCGCCCGTGAGGAGGGCGGGTCTCTTGCGCGCAAGCGGAGGGAGGCAATGCAATGCTGAAACAGGACGTTCCGCTGCGGACCGGATGGTTCGGGTACCGGAAACTGGATGTTGAAAATTGTATTGCGCACATCCGCGCAGCGTATGCGGCAGAACTCCGCCTTGCCCGGCAGACGCAGCAGGGAATGGAGGAGACCATGGCGCAACTCAGGCAGGAGAACAAAGCTCTGCGGCAGCGCTTTGCCCAGCAGGCGGCGGCGCAGGCCGCAGCATCGGTGCGGGCAGAGGGCAGCGACAAGCTGCAGCAGCTGACCCGCAAGCTGGAAGCGGCCCACGCCGAGATCCGCCGCTACCAGACCCGGCTGTTTGCCTGCGAGCGCCAGATGATCGCTCTGCGGCGGGAAAATGCCGACCTCGAAGCAGCCTGTGAGCAGGCACGGGAGGAGCTGCAGATGGCCGTGGCCCGTGCCGAAAAGGCAGAGCAGCAGGCCGCCCAGAGGCCTGCCTGTCCGGAAGTGCCGGTGCAGGCCCCGACGCCGGAACCGCCCGAAGAGGCTGTGGCCTGCTGTGCAAGACCGGCCGCACAGCCTGCGGCGCAGCCGGAACCCGTGTGGCAGCCGGAAACGGAGCTGGAGAAGCTTTCGGTGGAGCTGCTGCGCCGGTTTGATGAAATGATGCAAGAATGATTCGACAAGCTGCTGCGCCGGCATGGGCTGGTGCAGCAGCTTTTTGTGTGAACAGGGGATTTTTGCTGCGGCAAGGCAGCACATTGCCAGATGGGGATGGCGAGGAGCAAGGCACATGAATGTGAAACAGAAGATCCTGATCGCAGACGATTCTGAGATCAACCGCGCGCTGCTGATGGAGATCCTGGGCGACGGGTATGAGTATCTGGAAGCGGAAAACGGTGTCCGGGCGGTGGAGCTTTTGCGCGAGCACACGGACATCGCACTGGTGCTGCTGGACATCATGATGCCGCAGATGGACGGCTTTGACGTGCTGAAGGTCATGCGCTGCTATTCCTGGCTGGACGAGATCCCGGTGATCATGATCTCGGCGGCAAAGGACACGGCCAACATCGAGCGTGCCTACGACCTGGGTGTGGCCGACTACATGCGCCGCCCCTTTGAGCGGGTCATGGTGCTGCGCCAGGTGCAGAACGTGCTCATGCTGTATGCCAAGCAGAAGCGCCTGACCCGGCTGGTGACCGATCAGGTGTACGAAAAAGAGCACAACAGCGTGCTGATGATCAGCATCCTGAGCCATGTGGTGGAGTTCCGCAACAGCGAGAGCGGCCTGCATGTGCTGCACATCCGCACCCTGACTGACCTATTGCTGCACCAGCTGGTGAACAAGACCGACCGCTACCAGCTGGACGAGAGCGACATTTCGCTCATCAGCACGGCATCGGCCCTGCACGACCTGGGCAAGATCGTGATCCCCACCGAGATCCTCAACAAGCCCGGCCGCCTGACCGCCGAAGAATACGCGATGATCAAGACCCACACGGTGAAGGGTGCCCGCATCCTGCGGGACCTGAGCAACTCCATCGGCGAGGAAAACGAGCCCCTGCTGCAGGTGGCCTATGCCATCTGCCGCTGGCACCATGAGCGCTGGGACGGCGGCGGCTACCCGGACAAGCTGAAGGGCGATGCGATCCCCATCGCAGCACAGGTGGTGGCACTGGCAGATGTGTACGACGCCCTGACCAGCGACCGCTGCTATAAACCGGCCTACGACCACGACACGGCCCTGCGCATGATCCTGAACGGCGAGTGCGGGGCCTTCAATCCGCTGCTGCTGGAATGCCTGAATGAGTCGTCGGAGCTGCTGCGGCAGGAGCTGCAGCGCAACGAGTGGGACCGCAGCTTCCACCAGGACACCCACCGCTTGTCGGAGGAGATCCTGCACCGGGAAGCCCTCCCGCGGGAGGACCGCAGCCAGCGGCTGCTCAACCTGGAACGCGAGCGCACCCAGTTCTATGCGGACCAGTGCGGCGGCATCCAGTTTGACTACGACCTGCTCAGCGGCCGGGTGACGGTGACCAACCACTACGCCAGCGCCGCCGAGCGCACCCAGGTGCTGGACTTTGGCCATGGCGAAGGGCTGAACTTCCTTTCCCTGAAGGACCGCCGCCGCCTGTTGGAAGCGCTGGAAAAGGCAACTCCGGAGATCCCGCAGGCCAGCTTCCCCGTGGAGGTGCAGACCGGCGGCAGATACCAGCCGCACCGGCTGGTGCTGCGCACCCAGTGGAGCCGCGGCGGGCAGCGCCGCTGTGTGAGCGTGGCGGGCCAGCTGCTGCCGGAGCAGACCGAGGATGCAAAGGCGCAGCCGGATGTGCTGCTGCACAGCTCCGGAGGCTCGATGGCGGCTGTCCTGCAGCAGCTGCAGGGCGTGTTTGACCTGGTGCGTCTGGTGGACCCGGAGCGGGCCAAGGTGCTCACCCTGCACCCGGACGGCACGCTGGAAGAGCAGGCCGGTCACTGCCATGTGGTGTGGAACAAGGCCGGCCGGTGCGAGAACTGCATCTCGGCCAAGGTGTTCACCAGCAAAAAGACCCTGAACAAGATCGAATTCAATGGCGAGGACGCCTATTTTGTGCTGTCGCGCTATGTGGAGAACAACGGCCGCGGCTGCGTGCTGGAAATGGTTTCCAAGCTGTCCAATGGCCGCTGGCTGGACATGGGCGGCCGCCGCATGCTGCTGGACCGCAGCGAGGACTTTGACAACAGTGCATTCATCGATCCGCTCACCGGGGCCTACTCCCGCCGGTACTTTGAAAAGTTCCTGGCCGACAGTGAGCAGATCAACGGTGTGGTGGTCATTGACGTGGACCGCTTCAAGGCCGTGAACGACAGCTACGGCCATCTGGTGGGCGACAAGGCGCTGGAGAGCATCTCTGCGGCGGTGCAGGCCTGCCTGCGGGAGAGCGACATTCTGGTGCGCTACGGCGGCGACGAATTCCTGCTGCTGATGCCGCAGCTGCGGCCGGAAGGGCTGCCGCTGGTGATGGACCGCATCCAGGAAGCGGTGCGGCAGGCCCGGGTGGAGAGCCACCCGGAGATCCGCCTGTCCATCAGCGTGGGCGGTGTGTGCGGCGTGCACCCGCTGCGGGAGGCCATCCGGCAGGCAGATGACCGGATGTACCAGAATAAGGCCCGCAACAAGGAATAAAAAACAGGACCCGGACACGGGGCAGGCACAAAAAGGTGCTGCCGGTATCCGGGTCTTTTTTGGTATCGGGATAAAATATGCTCAGTGCACGGCGCTGGTGCGGTGCTCCATCAGATAGGTGGCTTCCAGATCCGCGATGTGCAGTTTGACGGCAAGGGGGTACTTGTCGTAGGCTTCCGAGATGGCAAAGCAGCCGCCCCGGGCCGCATCGTCAAAGCCGCCCATGTGCCAGCGGATGGCCACGGCCTCTTCCACCTTGAGCTTCATGAAGCGCTCAATGAGGAACACGCTTTTTTCACCGTGGCCGTAGGGAAACAGGTCCTCCACGCTGTAGCTGGGCACCTTTTCCCACTGACCGGTGGTCTCGTTCTTCACGTTGCGGGTGCCGGCCTTGTAGTAGTTGGCCTTGCACAGATCGTGCAGCAATGCGCAGATGGCAAAGCTCTCCTCACTCTCGCCCTCGGTAAAAAAGGTGTCGTGCAGGGCGTGGTAGACGTTCAGGCTGTGCATGCACAGCCCGCCGGTGCAGGCACCGTGGAACCGGGTGGACGCCGGAGCCGAAAAGAAATCGGTCTTGTGGTCCAGCCAGTCCAGCAGCTTTTCGCTGCCGGGGCGGGTGACATGCTGCCGGAAGATCTGCAAAAACTCCTCGCGGTCGGTCATGCTCACAGCTCCATATCTTCCAGGATGCCCTTGAGGATGGCCAGCTCGTCGTGGCTCAGGGAGATGCCCTTGCCCATGCGGGTGCCGTCCGGGGACCAGTCGCGGATGTCGTACTTGGGCTCGCCGTCGTTCCAGCTGATCAGGTTGAGCTGACGCTCCCAGCCGCGGGGACGCTGCGAGAGCACCGCAATGCGCTCGACGACTTCGTATTTGATCTCTGCCATAATGCAAAACCTGCCTTTATCTTTGTTTGCTACCATAATAAGGGAAGCGCGGCAAGATTTCAACAGGTAAAGCAAAAATTAACGGAAAATTTTTTGTGCGGCTCAGCCGTAAGGGGCGTTTTCGCGCCACTCCACAAGCTGCTGCACCGCGTCGGCGTCCTCATCCGGGGCGGGGTGGGCCGAGTGAGTGTGCTGCAGGGTGCTGAACAGCCCCGGGGCATATTGCGCCATCACACCGGGCACCTTCCCGGCCAGAAATTCCTGCGCGTTTTTCTGGCGGCAGGCGGCGGGGGTGCCGTCGGTCATGGGCACACCGGCCTGCGGAGCGCTGCCCGGTTCCGGGTGCGGAGGATTGCCGGGCACTTCCGGCGGGGGCAGCTGGGTGCCGGGTGCCGAGGGGTCTCCGGGCGGCTGGGTCGGGTCCGGCTGTTTGCCCAGCGGCGGGCTGCACCGGCTGCAGTTGGCTTCCGGCGCGGAAGAAGGCCCGGGCCGGTCCGGAAGGGCATGATGGATGAACGGCGTGAGGGAATTCATAAAAACGGTCACCTCCTGCCGTTAGGATGCCCGGCGGCGGGGCGTTTTACACCACCAGCTCCACGGTGGAGCCGCCGGTGCGGTTCTTGTGCACCACCACCTGCCGGTCGATGCGGTCCTTCAGGGCCCCCACATGGGAGATGATGCCCACCAGCCGGTCGCCCTCGGTCAGTCCGGCCAGCACCCGGATGGCCTGTTCCAGCGATTCCTCGTCCAGGCTGCCGAAGCCCTCGTCCAGGAACAGGGTGTCCAGCCGGATGCCGCCGGCGGCGCTCTGCACTTCATCCGAAAGGCCCAGTGCCAGCGCCAGCGAGGCCTTGAAGCTCTCACCACCGGACAGGGTCTTGACACTGCGGCGGGTTCCGTTGTAGTGGTCGATGACGCCAAGGTCCAGGCCGGACTGGCTGCGCTGGTTCTCGGCCCCGATGCGCTCCAGCTCGTACTGGGCATCGGTCATCTGCATCAGGCGGAGGTTGGCGTGGCGCAGGATGCGGTCGAGGTAGTCCATCTGGATGTAGGCTTCCAGTTTGATCTTCTGTTTGCTGGTCAGGGTGCCGCCGGCGGTGGCGGCCAGCGCTCCCACCCACTGGGCGCGCTGCTCCAATGCGGCGTGCTGCGCGGCGGCGGTGCGGTACTGTTCCATGATGCGGCGGTTAGGCAGCAGGCGGGCGGCCAGCTGCTTTTCCTGCCCGCGGGCGGCATCCCGTGCGGCAGTCAGTTCAGCAGCCGCTTCCCGTAAGGTTTCCAGCGGCTGAGCCGGGGCGGAACTCTGGGCCGCTGCCTGCTGGCTGCGCAGAGCATCCACAGCGGCTTTGGCGGCTGCGTAGTTCTGCTGTGCCGTGCGCAGGGCGGCTTCGGCCTGTTCCATCCCGGCGCGCAGGGCGGTGCGGTTGGCTTCCAGCAGGTCCAGCGCGGCCTGCGCCTGCGCCCGCTGGGGGTAGGGCAGGGCTTTCTGTTTGGCAAGTACCTGCTGTTCCAGTGCCTGTACGCGGGCAGACTGAGCGGCAGCGGTGCGGTCAGCCTCCTGCACCTGCTGTTCCAGCGCCGGGCGCTGGCGGGTGTGGGCCTGCCGGTCGGCTTCCAGCTGCGCCTTGCGCTGACAGTCAGCTCCGGCCTGCCGCAGGCTGGCCGTGCAGTCGGTGCGGGCGGCCTGCAGGGCGGCAGTTTCCTCGGACAGGACGGTATTCATCAGGGCGAAGGTCAGCTGCACCGGAGGTTTGCCTTCCGGCGCGGCAAAGCGCTCCGGCAGCAGGGCCTCGGCGTCCCGGCGCAGGCTGCGGCGGGCTTCGTCTGCAGCGGCAAGGGCGCTCTGGGCGGCGGCACTGGCCGTTTGCGCGGCATGGTCGGCTTCCTCGGCGGCCTGCCGGGCCTGCTCCACCTGTACCTGCGTGGGTGCGGTGCGGGGCAGGACGGCCCGGGCCGGGTGATGGGTGCTGCCGCACACCGGGCAGGGGGCACCCTCGGTCAGCTCCTGTGCCAGCAGACCGGCCTGCGCGTCCAGAAAGGCCCGGTCCAGTGCATCCCGCCGGGCGCGGGCTTCATCCTGCCGGGCAGCGGCGGCGCGGTAGGCGTCCTGTGCCCGGCGGGCCTGCCGGGCCTGTTTCTGGCTGTCGGCCAGCCGCTGGGCAAGGGCGTCCAGCGCGGTGCTGCGGGCTTCCAGCTGCGCAGTCTGATTCTGCAAAGCCAGCTGCCGGGTGGGGGCATCCACCAGCACGGCAAGGGCGGTGTCGGCTGCAGCAAGGCTGGCGTCCAGCGCTTCCAGCTGGGTGCGGCGCTTCGCGGCCAGTGCCCCGGCCAGCTGCGCGGCATCCTGTGCCTGCTTCTGCTCCCGGCACAGCGCGTCCAGCTCGTCGTAGGCGGTCAGGGAGGTGCGGGCCTGGGTCACCTGTCCGGTCAGGGCATCCAGCCGGGCGGCGTCATCGGCGTGGCGGGCGCTCTCGGCTTTGGCGGCATCCAGTGCGGGCCGGGCGGCGTCCAGCGCGGCCTGTTGTTCGGCCAGCTGCCGGGCCAATTGCGCGGCCTGCCGGGCGGCTCCCAGCTGCTGCTGTATGGCATCCAGCCGGGCTTCGGTGTCGGCAAGAGATGCGGCGGCGGCCTCCTGTGCGGCCTGCTGGCGCTGCAGCAGCTCCTCCAATAAGGTCAGCGCGGTGGCAGGCTCGGTCTGGGCACAGAGGGCGGCCAGCGCGTCGGCGTCCGGGTCGTCGGGTGCGACCTGCAGCCCGGCCAGCAGGCTGTCCAGCTGGGTGTTCTGGGCCAGACGCTGCTGGTTCAGGCGGGAAGATTCTTCCTGCAGACGGTCCTGCAATTTGGCGTACCGCTGGGTGCGGAACAGCTTGCGGAAAATGCGGCTGCGCTCCTCGGTGGAGGCATTCAGCAGCTTGGTGAACTGCCCCTGCGCGATCATGGCGATCTGGCAGAACTGGTTGTAGTCCAGCCCCAGAATGTCCAGCACGGCGGCGTTCACATCCCGTGCCTTGGTCACCGGCGGGCGGCCGTCGGCATAGGTGAGGGCGGCGTCTGCTTTTTCGGTGGTAAAGCCCTCGCCCCGCGCCTTGGGGCGGGGGTATTCCGGATTGCGGCGCACCGTGTAGCGGGCATCCTTCACCTCAAATTCCAGCTCCACAAAGGTGGGCGTTTTGGGGTCGGCATATTGGCTGCGCAGCATGGCCCCCTCGCGCACACCGCCGCTGGAGTGGTCGTAGAGCGCGTAGGTGATGGCGTCGAACAGGGTGGTCTTGCCGGCACCGGTATCGCCGGTGACAAGGTACAGGCCGCCTTTGCCCAGCTTTTCCAGTTCCAGGGTGGTCTCGGCGGCATAGGGGCCAAAAGCCGACAGGGTCAGGCGGAGCGGTCTCATGCGTCCTCCCCCTCCTTCCAGATGTCCTCAATGAGCTGCTGGCAGAACGCGGCCTGCTCATCGGTCAGGGGCTGGTTGTTCTGCAGTTCGTAAAAGGCAGCAAGATGCTGCAAGGGGGTGAGGTTCTCCACCCGCTCCGGCGCGGTGATCTGCTGATCTTCGCGGGTGCGGCGGTTGTCGTAGTCCAGCCGCATCAGGTTGGGGTAGATCAGCCGCAGCTTGGCCAGTGCGTCCGGCACGTCCTGCTCATCGGTCAGGGTGATGTGCAGATAATCGTCGGTGGCGGTGCCCTCGTAGGTGCGGCGGTCGGTCAGTTCCAGATAGCTGCCCCGGACCTCCCGCAGGTCGTGCAGCGGGGTCAGGGGCGCGGTGGAAATGTCCACGCAGCCTTTTTCGCCCAGGTCCACAAAGGTGATGCTTTTATGCTGGTGCGCTTCCGAGAAGGAATACTTCAGCGGGGTGCCGCAGTAACGCAAGGTGTCGCGGCCCACCTTCTGGGGGCTGTGCAGGTGGCCCAGGGCCACATAGTCAAAGGCATCGAACAGGGCCGCGTCCACGCAGTCCAGCCCGCCCACGGAAGGCTCTTCACTCTCGCAGGCGGCGGCGCCGGCCACGAACTGGTGGGCTACCAGCACGCTGCGCCGGGCCGGGTCCACCGGACAGTGCCGCAGCACGCAGGCAAGGGCGTCGCTGTAGCTCTCAATGGGCTCGTCCGGCCAGACATGCCGCACGGAAGCGGGCTTCAGAAAGGGCAGTAAGTACACATCCACCGGGCCATGCTCGTCCGCAAGGCAGATGGGCTGCGGCGCACCGGAGAACACCGGGCTGACGTATACCCGGCTGGTTTCCAGCAGAGCCGCGCCGAAGGCCACACGGTCGGCGGAATCGTGATTGCCGCTGATGGCAAACACCGGCAGGCCCCGGGCTGCCAGCTGGGTAAGGAACCAGTCCAGCAGGCGCACAGCCTCGGCCGGGGGAACGGGCTTGTCGTACAGGTCGCCTGCCAGCAGCACGCCGTCCACAGGGTGGGCATCCAGCAGGGCAAGAATCTGCTCCAGGATGTATTTCTGGTCCTCCAGCATGGAAAACTCGCACACCCGCTTGCCCAGATGCAGGTCGGAAAGATGCGCAAAACGCAAAAGCGAACACCGCCTTTCAAAAAACTGTTGCTCTTATTATATAGCAGGGCGGGCACTGGCCGCAACCCTCTCAGTCACGGCCTCTCCCCGTGAAAAAGGGCTTCCGGAAAATCCGCAGATTTTCCGGAAGCCCAGAATAAAAACTATTTTTTCCTCTGAATTTGCCCAGAGCAAAGCGGAGGGCATTTCCAATCGTTCTCTTATCGGTCAGAACAGCTTTTCCCAGGTGGCCTGACCGACGCTGCCGTCGGCGGCAAGGCCGTTGCGGCGCTGGAACCGCTGCACGGCGGCTGCGGTGGCGGCTCCGTACCGGCCGTCTGCGTTCAGACGCTCACCCAGAGAGTTGAGCTTCTGCTGCACCAGCCGCACCGTCCCGCCGGATGCGCCGCTGCGCAGCACGATGCCGGGGTAGGGCACGTTCAGGCCGTGCTTTGCGGTGTACTGGGTGTACAGCACGTTCCAGGTGTTGGCACCCACCTTGCCGTCCACGTTCATTTTGTTTTTCAGCTGGAACTCCTTTACGGCGTTCTCGGTGGAAAGACCGAACCTTCCGTCCGCCTTCAGGGGGTCATGCCAGGTGCAGGCATCCCGGACACCGTTGAGCCAGGTCTGCACCAGGGCCACATCCGGGCCGGAGGAGCCCCGATGGAGCAGGGAATAATAAGCAGGGATCGCCATAATGATCACACGCTCCTTTCCCTCCATGCTATGCGGCAGGGGAGGGCAGCGTCACCCGGCCAGCACCCGGGTGGTGCGGGAAGCAGTGTGCCGGTTCCACCAGTCCACGAAGCGCAGGCGCAGGATGTAGTCCCCGCACACCAGATCGTTTTCTTCCGGCAGGGCATAGCCGCCGCAGGCGGCACGGCACAGCCCGGGGTACAGCACGCACCACCAGTTCTGCCCGCTGCCGGAGCCGATGGTGATGCGCACCGCATCGTACCGCCCGGCGGGCAGGCAGCCGCCGGTATACTGCCGGGCCGGGAAGTACATGTTGACCAGCTGCACCTGCACCGGGGCGTCCACCCCGCACCGGGCCAGCGCGTGCCGGGCGGCGAGCTGCAAAGTGAACAGGTTCCGGGCCGCCCAGCTGCGGGCGTCGGTCTGGTTCCCGGCGGGACAGGCGGCGTCCAGACAGGCCAGCACGGCGTCCCGCACCCGGAGCTTGGCGCTCTGGTCGGCCACGGCATCGCTGGAAGCGCGGATGTGCAGCCGCAGGGTATCGGCACATACCGCATCGCCGGTGTGCAGCTGGGTGCGGCCCCAGGCCGCCGCCTGCCACAGGCTGCACAGCAAAAGTCCGAGCGCAAGGCAGATGCACAGGTGCTGCATCTGCCGCCGGGAAAGCATCTTACCCATAAAAAAACAGACCCTTCTTCTGGAAATGATATCCAGAGGATGGGCCTGTAAAAGATGATTTATACAACCCTCTCAGTCATTGCTGCGCAATGCCAGCTCCCCCGAAGGGGGGAGCTTTTGAAGGTGTTACGGAGAACGGCATATCAAAGACGGGACTGAATAACAGAGTCGATTTTCTGACAGACAGCATCAAAATGACAGTCGACTTCATAGTTTGAAAAGCGAAGAACATCCAATCCGTATTGAGCAAGAATGCTGCTTCGCTCTTTGTCGTACTGCATACCTGACTCTGTGGTATGCTGACTGCCATCCAACTCAATTACAAGCTGGGCACGAGAACAGTAAAAATCAGCAACAAAGGATTCAATGATGCGCTGCTTATAGATTTTGACCGAGTAATGCCGTAAGAATTGAAACCATAATTTCTTTTCCTGAGGTGTCATATTGTGACGCAATTCTCGTGCCCGCGGTAGCATTTTTGGGTCTTTGGGAACGATGTTGTTTTTCATGATAACAAGAAACCTTTCGGGTTTACAAAAAGCTCCCCCTTTCGGGGGAGCTGGCATCGAGCGTATGCGAGATGACTGAGAGGGTCCTTAGTTCTTCAGCGACTGCATGGGAGCCGGCAGGCGGCCGCCGCGGTTGATGAACACCGAGGGGTCGTGGCTGTTGACCGGCATGATGGGGCCGTAGCCCAGCAGGCCGCCGAAGTCCAGCACCTCGCCGGCTTTGCGGCCGATGGCAGGGATCACACGGACGGCGGTGGTCTTGCTGTTCACCATGCCGATGGCGGCTTCGTCGGCGATCAGGGCACTGATCACGGCGGGGGTGGTGTCGCCGGGGATGATGACCATGTCGATGCCCACCGAGCAGACGGCGGTCATGGCTTCCAGCTTTTCAATGGTCAGGCAGCCGATCTCGGCGGCATGGATCATGCCGGCGTCCTCGCTGACCGGGATAAAGGCACCGGACAGGCCGCCCACATGGTTGGAGGCCATCACGCCGCCCTTCTTCACGGCATCGTTCAGCAGGGCCAGGCAGGCGGTGGTGCCGCAGCAGCCGCAGGTCTCCAGACCCATTTCTTCCAGAATGTTGGCCACGCTGTCGCCCACGGCGGGGGTGGGAGCCAGAGAAAGGTCAATGATGCCGGCAGGCACGCCCAGCGCTTCGGAAGCCAGGTTTGCCACCAGCTGGCCCACGCGGGTGATCTTGAAGGCGGTGCGTTTGACCAGCTCGGCCACCTGGTCGATGGGAGCATCCTTGGGCAGGCGGGCCAGGGCGGCACGCACGGCACCGGGGCCGGAAACGCCTACATGGATCTCGCAATCCGGCTCACCGGGGCCGTGGAAGGCACCAGCCATAAAGGGGTTGTCCTCCGGGGCGTTGCAGAACACCACCAGCTTGGCAGCACCGATGCACTGACGGTCGGCAGTCAGCTCACTGGCCTTCTTGACAGCCTCGCCCATGAGCTTGATGGCGTCCATGTTCAGGCCGGCCTTGGTGGCACCGATGTTCACCGAGCTGCACACGATGTCGGTCTCGGCCAGGGCACGGGGAATGGACTCAATGAGCCGACGGTCACCGGCAGAAAAGCCCTTGTGCACCAGAGCACTGTAGCCGCCCACAAAGTTCACGCCCACCTTCTTGCCGGCAGCGTCCAGGGTCTTGGCAAAATCCACCGGGTCTGCCTCCGGGCAGGCACCCAGCAGCATGGCAATGGGGGTAACGCTGATGCGCTTGTTGATGATGGGGATGCCGTACTCGGCACTGATGTGCTCCACGGCAGGTACCAGGTTGGCCGCCTTGGTGGTGATCTTGTTGTAGATATTCTCACAGGCCTTTTTGGGGTCCGGGTCGATGCAGTCCAGCAGGCTGATGCCCATGGTCACCGTGCGGACGTCCAGGTTGTCCTGGGTGAACATCTCGATGGTCTCAAGAATGTCACCGGTGTTAAACATACTCATAGCAGTGTTGTACTCCTTTGCTCGGTCAGATGGTGTGCATGGCGTCAAAAACTTCCTGCCGGGTCACGTTGATCTGCATCTTCATCTCAGCAGCCAGGGCATCGGTGCGGCGGTGCAGCTCCTCGTGGTCTACGTTGCAGTGGCTCAGGTCCACCAGCATGATCATGGCAAACATCCCCTGCAGGATGCTCTGGGTCACGTCCTCGATGTTGATGTTCAGCTCGCTGCACAGGCCGGAGACCTTTGCCACCACGCCCACAGTGTCGTGTCCCATGACAGTAATAAATGCTTTCATCGTTTCCACCCTCGTTTTCTTGTGATTGGATCGTGCCGCAAAAAGAGCCAGCACACGGTTACTCTTTCAGTATAGCAGATTTAGCAAAATTTGAACACACTTTTTGTAAAAAAGAGCAGATTGCGGGTGCAAAAGACATTCTATGCAAAAAATGGTGTGCAATCCATGGGGGACTGTGCTATACTGAAGTATAATTCCGCAATACAGGGATGAGAAGGAGTAACGAGCTATGGAACAGCTTTTGAAGATTCTGGAAGACAACGCGCGGCTGCCCATCGAGGACATTGCCACCATGCTGAACAAATCCCCCGCCGAGGTGGCGGCCATGATCGACCTGGCCCGCGCGCAGGGCATCATCAAGGGCTACAAGACGCTGGTGGACTGGGAAAAGGCCGGGGTCAATCGGGTGGAAGCCGTCATTGAGCTGAACGTCAGCCCCAAGAAGAGCCGCGGCTTTGACGAGATCGCAGCCACCATCGCGGCCTTTGACGAGGTGGAGAGCGTGCTGCTGATGAGCGGCGGTTACGACCTGCAGCTGGTGATCAAGGGACAGACCTTCCAGGAGATCGCCCTGTTTGTGGCAAAGCGCCTGAGCCCGCTGGATGACGTGCTGTCCACCGCCACCCACTTTGTGCTGCGCACCTACAAAAAGGAGGGCCGCCTGTACCAGGACGATGAAATTGACGAAAGAGAGTGCACGGTGCTGTGATGGACTACGATAAACTGATCGCGCCTGCCGCCCAGGCCATGCGGCCCTCCGGCATCCGCAAATTCTTTGATCTGGCCGCCGAGATGCCGGAGTGCATCAGCCTGGGCGTGGGCGAGCCGGACTTCAAGACCCCCTGGGCCGTGCGGGAAGCAGGCATCGAGAGCCTGGAGCATGGCCGTACCCGGTACACCTCCAACGCTGGCTTAAAGGAGCTGCGGGCCGAGATCTGCCGGTATCTGGACCGACGCATGGGCCTGCACTACGACCCTGCCCAGGTGCTGGTGACGGTGGGCGGCAGCGAAGCCATTGATATGTGCATCCGCACCCTGATCCAGCCCGGGGATGAGGTGATCATCCCGGAGCCCTGCTTCGTGTGCTACGAGCCCATCACCACCCTGTCCGGCGGCGTTCCGGTCCATGTGGCCTGCCGTCAGGAGGACGAGTTCCGCCTGCGCGCCGAGGCGCTGAAGGCGGCCATCACCCCCCGGACCAAGCTGGTGATCATGCCCTTCCCGAATAACCCCACCGGCGCGGTGATGGAGCGGGAGGACTTGGAAGCCGTGGCCGAGGTACTGCGGGACACCAATGTGATGGTGCTGTCGGATGAGATCTATGCGGAGCTGAACTACGGCCTGCGGCCCCATGTGTCCATTGCCTCCCTGCCGGGCATGGCAGAGCGCACCATCGTGGTCAACGGCTTCTCCAAGAGCTACGCCATGACGGGCTGGCGGCTGGGCTACGCCTGCGGCCCGGAACCCATCATCAAGATCATGACCAAGATCCACCAGAGCGCCATCATGAGCGCCCCCACCACCAGCCAGTATGCCGCCATTACGGCCCTGCGGGACTGCGACGGCGAGATCGACCGCATGCGCGACGAGTACAACATGCGCCGCCGTCTGGTGGTGCGCTCCTTCAACGACATGGGCCTGACCTGCTTTGAGCCGCGGGGAGCCTTTTACGCCTTCCCCTGCATCAAGAGCACCGGCCTTACCAGCCAGGAGTTCTGCACCCGGCTGCTGGAAGAAAAGCATGTGGCCATCATCCCCGGCGACGCCTTTGGCGCATCCGGCGAGGGCTACTGCCGCGTGTCCTACGCCTACAGCGTGGAGCACCTGACCGAGGCGCTCAAGCGCATCCGGGAGTTCCTGCAGGAAAACGGCCTGGTTCAGGGCAACTGAGGAGGGAATGCTCCATGCGAAAGCAGAATGTGGTGACCGTTCTGGCCCCGGCAAAGCTCAATCTGGCGCTGGACGTGGTGGGCCTGCTGCCCAATGGCTACCATGATCTGGACATGACCATGCAGGCCATCACCCTGTATGAGCGGGTGGTGCTGCGCCGCAGCCCTTACCTGAATCTGCGGCTGCCGGGCAGTCTGGTGGCGCCCAACAACAAAAATACCGCCATCAAGGCGGCGCTGGCGTTTTTCCACTACACCGGCCTGCTGGCGGGGGTGGACATCACTATTTATAAGAATACCCCGGTGCGGGCAGGCATGGCCGGCGGCAGCGCCGATGCCGCCGCCGTGCTGGTGGGCCTGAACGAGCTGTACGGTGCCCGGCTCTCCATGAGCGAGCTGTGCGCACTGGGCGCGTCCATTGGCGCAGATGTGCCCTTTGCCCTCATGGGCGGCACCTGCCGGGTGCAGGGCGTGGGCGACCTGCTCAAGCCCCTGCCGCCGGTGCCGGACTGCTGGTTCACGGTGGTGATGCCGGATTACGGCGTTTCCACCCCGGAGGCCTTTGCCGCCTACGACAAGGTGGGCAGCACGGTGCACCCGGACTGTGAGACCCAGGAAGCCGCCGTCCGCGCCGGAGATCTGGACGCGGTGTGCGCCGCTGCCGGCAACGCCCTGGAAGAATGCAGCGGTGCCAAGGACACCGGGGCCATCAAGGCTCTGCTGCGTGAAAAGGGCGCTGTGACGGCTCTGATGACCGGCAGCGGGGCGGCGGTGTTTGGCATCTTCCGGGATGAGACATCCGCCCGCGCCGCAGCAGCGGCGGCAAAGCACCGCTGGAAGCAGGTGTACACCGCGCAGCCGGACAAGGGCGGCGCGCGGGTCGTCTGATCTGTCCATGAATAAACCTCCTTCCCATGGGGCAGAATGGCTCCAAGGGAAGGAGGTCTTTTTTGTGCAGACCTTTTATAAAATCTGCCTGATCCTGATGATCGTGGGCGGCATCAACTGGGGCCTTGTGGGCCTGTTCCAATTCGACTTTGTGGGCTGGCTGCTGGGCGGCAGCGCCTCCATCTGGTCCCGTATCGTGTTCACGCTGGTAGGTCTGGCGGCCCTGTGCGGCATCCCGGGGCTGTTCACCGAGGAAACCGAGGAATAACAGAACGGCTGCTGCACAATAGCGTGCAGCAGCCGTTTTATAGCGTACAGATGTGCAAATCTTTTAAAAAACAGCCTTGACAAGCATTTTTCACGATGCTATATTCTGGTAGTAAGCAGGGCACTCCCGTGGTGGGGGTGTCCTGCTTTTGTGTAAGCATCGGTCTGTTTTACCGGTCGTTATCCACATCGTCCCACCCCACCAGGTCCGGCAGGGTGAGGGTCTCGTCCGAGCAGCGGGTCCGGGGACCTTCCGGCCCGGCGGCCAGGGTGGAGGCGACCTCCCGGGCGATCTCCCGGATGGCGGTGCAGTCCTCCGGCAGGTCGGTCTGGCTACGGCCGGAGTGGGTGAACAAGATCTTGCCCAGGTGCCCCACCACCAGCGTCAGCGGTAAAATCTGCGGGGCAGAGCTGTCATAGCGGTAGCCCTGCTCCTTTGCAGTCTTGTAGATGCGCTGGGCGGCAAAACTCCAGCTCCGCAGGCCGCGGGCCTGCTCCACGCCCAGATAGCTGTACAGCACGCCCGGTGCGTCGCAGATGATGGAAAACGGAAATTCAGCCCCCTGGGTGGCCTGCGCCACCGTCCGGGCCGAGGAGCGCACCACGCAGGCCAGCCGGACGCCCCGCAGGCGGGCGTAGGTCTTGAGGTAATGGGTCAGATATTCCCGCGTGACCGGGTGGTCAAAAGCGGGCAGAAAGATCATGACCAGAGGCTGTTCCCCCTCACACAGGGCGTAGAAATCGTTGCCGGGCTTTGTAGGGGTGTCGAAAGTAAAACGGGGGATCGAAGTGCCCACCAAGTGCTCAGAACTCATGCCGCAATTGCACATCCTTTCCGACTTGCCGCGCACCGGAGCGCACAGTGCCCGGTGCAAATGTTCCGATATAAAAAAATCCACACACTGTCCCGGCAGGGGGCAGCGGTGGATCAAAACCTATAAAAGATCCCGCCCGGTCGTCTGCGGCCAATCAAACCTACCCTTGCGGACAGGTGGGTGCCCTGTCGCCGGTTTCACGCTTCCTCATCGAGCCTCCATGGTCGACCCATGGCGGGGAGGTCTGCATTCCACCGGAGAACTCCGGGCTCCCGTTGAATGATTAGTAGGATCATATAAACCGCAACAAATCGAGCCGGGCAGGAAGTCTTGCCTGGTAATTTGGGGGAGGAAAACGATCAGTCGATCTCGTAATCGTCGCTCAGGCGCTGCTCAAACAGCTTGCTGACTTCCAGCAGAGTCTCGTCGTCCTCTACCACGTCCAGATATTCGCCTTCGTCGTCCTCGCCAACGCTCAGGATCACCAGCTGGGCATCCTCTGCGTCCTCTTCATTTTCGGTGTATTCCACCACAGCCAGATAATGCACGCCCTTGTGGTCCAGTGCGTCGATCACCTCAAAGGTGACCTCGTTGCCGTCCTCGTCCTCAAGGGTCATCAGGTCGGGCTGATATTCCTCGTCCTCGGTATTCGGGTTCTTGATTTCGTCAGACATAGATCGTGTCTCCTGTATCGTGTCATAAGACGGGCTTTTGTGTACCGGCCCGTCCGGTCTGCATATAGTGTAGCGTTTTTTTGCCTGCTCGTCAAGATGCTTTTTCGCACAGAAATTGCTTTGCAAATTTTCACCAGTTTGCTCTCGCACTGCGGCACGGAATATGGTATACTATAGCTCTGGAATTTTTTCGTGTCCGGCGGGCACGTCTGATACAGCATATGGAGCGAGGGGGAAAACTATGCGTAAAAAACGATGGGCGGTACTGGCACTGGCCGCGGTGCTGGCACTGGCGGGCTGCAGCTTTGGCGGTTCCGGCGGGGGCGGCACCACGGTGCAGAAGATCGACCGCCCGGCGGTGGAGTCGGCGGAAGAGCAGTTCACCCACCCGGCGGCAGGCGACACCGTGGCGGTGTTCGACACCTCGGCGGGCGTGTTCAAGGCAGTGCTCTTCCCGGACAAGGCCCCGCAGGCCTACGACAACTTTACCGGCCTTGTGCAGCAGGGCTATTACAACGGCCTGACCGTCTCCCGCGTGGAGAGCGGTTTTGTGGTGGAGGCCGGGCAGGGCACCGACGGAAAAGGCACCACCATCTGGAGCGGCAGCCGCTACCCGGCGGAGACCACCGACAGTCTGCACCACTACTCCGGTGCGCTGTGCATGGGCGTGGATGCTTCCGGCGAGTGCGCCAGCGTGTTCTATGTGGTGCAGACCCTGCCGGGGGACCAGTCGGTGACCCAGGAACTGGTGGACAAGATGAACGCCTCGGGCTACCGTGCCGAGGTGGTGGCCGCTTACCAGACTGTCGGCGGCGCACCCTATCTGGACTACACCGATACCGTGTTCGGGCAGGTGTACGAGGGCATGGATGTGGTGGACACCATCGGCCAGACCGGTGTGGATGAAAACCAGAAGCCCACCGAGGACATCACCATCAACAGTGTGAGCATTGAAACGTATCAGTGAACAAAAGGGCCCCTGCCATATGGCAGGTGCCCTTTGTGCTGCGCCCCTTTTTCGTGAAAACATTCTTTCCACATCAGATCTCTCCGGGGTGCTCCTTGCGCCAGGCAAGGTAGTCGTCCAGGATCACCGTGGCGCTGACGGAATCCAAAATCTCCTTGCGGCGGCTGCCAAAGGTGCCGCTCTCGTCCAGCAGGTCGGCGGCGGCGCAGGTGGTCTGGCGCTCGTCCCACATGCGCACCGGCAGGCCGCTCCAAAGCTCCACGGTCTTTGCCAGCTTGCGGCTTTTTGCGGCACGTTCGCCCTCGGTGCCGTCCATGTTCAGCGGCAGGCCGATGACGATGAGCTCGGCCCCGATCTCTTTGGCCGCCTCGCACACCCGCGCGGCCACCTTGTTGCGGGCCTTGAGGGTGATCTGCGGGGTGATGGGCGTGGTCAGGAATTCGGTGTGGTCACAGGTGGCAAGGCCGGTGCGGCTGTCTCCGTAATCAACGGCTAGGATCTTCATGCAAACGTCCTTTCTGTGCAGTCTTTTTTCTCAGTGTACCACAGCCGCCGCCCCATTGCAAAGAAAACCGTAGTTTTGCAGGCGGTTTCGTGTTACAATAACGGCAGGACATCCCAAACGACAAAGGAGGAAACAGCATGCTCAAACTGGTTCTGGGCGGCTCCGGCAGCGGCAAGACCACCCTGCTGTATGCCCGCATCAAGGCGCGGGCCGAGGCCGGGCAGCGCAGCATCCTGTTGGTGCCGGAACAGTTCACTTCTAGCACCGAGGGCCGCATCTACCGGGAACTGGGGGACGCGCTCTCCGGCATGGTGGATAGCTATTCCTTCACCAGCCTGGCAGAGCACATCCTCTCGGCCGAGGGCGGTGCAGCGGTGCAGACCCTCTCGGATGCGGGCCGTGCTGTGCTGGTGCGCCGCACGCTGGAAGAGCTGCAGGACACGGTACAGTATTATTACCGCCACCGGCGCAGTGCGGCGTTCTGCCAGATGGCCGCTGAGACCATCGACGAGCTGAAAAGCGCCGGGCTTTCGGGGCAGCAGCTGTACCGGCTGGCCCAGGGGTGCGGTTCCGGCAGCGGCAAGCTCACCGAGTTGGCACTGATCCTGCAGGGCTATGAAACGCTGCTGGCCGGTACCGGCATGGACCCCTCCGACCGGCTGGAACTGGCGGCGGACCGGCTGGAAGCGGCCCTTGCCCGGGGCAGTCTGCCGGAGTTTTTGCAGGACCGGGCCGTGTTCATTGACGAATTCGATACCTTCAACGCCCCCAAAAAGCGGCTGCTGGCGGCACTGCTCACGGCACTGCCGCAGGTGACGGTGGCCCTGTGCGATGACGGCGCCCCGCTGGTGTCGGGGGACACCGGGCTGTTTGCCGGAGCCAAGCAGATGGCCGCACAGCTGCGGCAGCTGGCCCGCAAAAGCGGCACGGAGGTGGCAGCCCCGGATCTGCTGCGGCAGGACCTGCGCCACAAGGATGCACCGGGCCTTGCCGCGGTGACCCGGCTGCTGGAAGGCGGCAGCGCGGAAGAAACGCAGGCACCGGAGGTGCGGCTGTTCCCGGCGGCCAGCCGGGAGGAGGAAGCCCGCTGCGCAGCGGCCGCCATCCGCCGCCTGATGCGGCAGGGGGTGCGGTGCGGCAAGATCGCCGTGGTCTGCCGCGACATTGCAAAATACCGGGCGGCCGTGCGGTATGAGTTCCGCATGGCGGACATCCCGCTGTACTGCGACGAGCCCACGACCCCGGAGTTCAGTGCCCCGGCTACGGCGGTGCGGGCCTTGCTGGCCCTGCTGCGGGGTGCGGACATGACCGAGCAGCTTACCGTGCTGGCCAAGACCGGGCTGTGTGCGCTGTCGGAAGAGCAGGTGTGTGCGCTGGAAAACTATGCCTACACCTGGTCGCCCAATGTGGCGGCCTGGCGGGCCGAATTCACCAAAAACCCAAAGGGCTTTGGTGAAAACGAGCTGACCGACGAGGATCGGCAGAATCTTGCCTGGGCCGAGGACGCCCGCCGGAAGCTGGTGGACGCCGTGGACACCCTGCGCGGAAAGGTGAAGGGCGGCAACGCGGAGCAGATCAGCCGGGCTGTTTATTTCTGCCTGAAGGAGCTGGGGGCCGAGGAACAGCAGGCTGGGCTGGTGGAGGATATCCGCGCGGCACGGGGCATCCCGGCGGCGGAGGAAGCCGCCCGCGAGTGGAACGTGGTGATGCAGCTGCTGGACGAGATGGCCAGCCTGCTGGGGCAGCAGAGCGTGACCGTGGCCGAGTACGAGGACCTGTTCGGCCTGCTGCTGCGTTCGTCCGACCTGGGGCATATCCCCCAGACACTGGACGCCGTGGTGCTGGCCAGCGCGGGCAAGATGCGTCTGGACGCGCCGGATTATGTGTTCGTGCTGGGGCTGGCAGAAGGGGAGTTTCCCTGTACACCGGCCGAGAGCGGCCTGCTGACCCACGCCGACCGTGACGCACTGATGGCCCAGCAGGTGGAACTGCCGGACTGCTTTGAGAACCGGGTCATCCGGGAGCAGGTGTGCTTTTATAAAGCGCTCACTGCCCCGGCAAAGGGGCTGTGGCTCAGCTGGCCCAAGGGACAGGGCCAGACCCTGTGCGCGGCGGTGGAGCCCCTTGTGGATGCACTGCACCCGGCTGCCCCGGAACTGGAGCTGACCGACCTTGCCGCCACCCCGGCGGACGGCCTGGACACGCTGGGCGGCGGCTGGCTGCTCACCGATGTGGAGCGCGCCAGCCTGACCGAGGCCCTGCACACCCCCGGTGCCGGGCAGCCGAAGGGCCTTGCCTTGCTGCACCGCATGGAAGAGAACCCGCCCCGGCAGGTGTACGACCTGCCCGCGCTGGAAACGCTGCTGGGCCGGAGGCTCCGCGTCTCGCCCAGCCAGCTGGAAAAATACTATACCTGCCGGTACGGCTATTTTCTGCAATATGTGCTGGGGCTGAAGCCCCGCAAACGGGCGGAGCTTTCCGCCGACCAGAGCGGCACCCTGATGCACTGGGTGCTGCAGATGGCGCTGGACCCCCACCCGGGGCCGGACAACCCCTGTGCGGCCCTGCAGCCCTATCTGGAACTGGATGACGAAGCCATGGCCGCGCTGGCCGGGCTGCTGGTGGACGAGTATGCAAAGCGCTTTCTGCCGGAGGACACGGCCCGCTTTGCCTACCTGCTCTCCCGGCTGAAAAAGAGCATGACCGGCCTGCTGTGCTACCTGCGGGACGAACAGAACCAGTCCCGGTTCCGTCCGGTGGCCTGTGAGCTGAAGATCGGCAGCGGGGCCGACGCCGTGCCCGGGCAGCTGTATCACCTGTCGGACGGGCGCACCGTGCAGCTCATCGGTACGGTGGACCGCGCCGACGAGTGGGTGGAAGAGGACGGCACCCGCTGGGTGCGGGTGGTGGACTACAAGACCGGCACCAAGAAACTGGACCTGAAAGAAGTGTACTGCGGGCTGGACTGCCAGATGCTGCTGTACCTGTTCAGCCTGACCCGCGACCCCAGCGGACGCTTTACCGGGGCGGAACCGGCGGGCGTGCTGTATCTGCTGGCCGACCCCGCCCCGGAGACCACCACCCGCGAAAAGGCCGCCCGCAGCGTGGAATATCAGCTGGACGGTCTGGTGCGGGACGAACAGAAGGTGTTCGATGCCATGGACGCGGATGAGACGGGCCGGTATCTGCCCTTCGGCTACCGCAACGGCGCGCCCAGCCCTTACCAGAAGGACAAGCGTGCTGACATCGCCAAGCTCAACCGCATCCGGCTGCATCTGGATGACCTCGTCACCCGGATGGGCGAGCAGCTGTACGGCGGGCAGATCGCTGCCGAGCCGCTGGTGGCCAGCACCAACCGCAGCCCCTGTGCCTGGTGCGATTATGATTTTATCTGCTGCCATGAGACCGGCATCGGGGAGCGGGGCCTGGAAGCCCCGGCAAAGCCCTTTGAGCCGGAAGCAGCAGAGGATGAGGAGGAACCGACATGAGCGAACCCAGATGGACGCCTGCCCAGCGTGCCGCCATCGACGACCGGGGCGGGGCGCTGCTGGTGAGTGCGGCGGCCGGCAGCGGCAAGACGGCGGTGCTGACCGAGCGCGCTGTGCGCCTCATCACCGACCCGGAGCACCCGGTGGACGCCGACCGGCTGCTCATCGTCACCTTTACGAATGCGGCGGCGGCGGAGCTGCGGGCCCGCATCGGGCAGGCACTGCTGCGCCGCTGCCAGCAGGAGCCGGGCAACACGGCCCTGCGCCGCCAGCGCATGCTGCTGCAGCGTGCACCCATCTGCACCATGGACGCGTTCTGTCTGGACCTGCTGCACAAGCATTTTCAGGCGCTGGATATCCCGCCGGATTTTGCCCCGGCAGACCCCGGCAGCGTGGAGCTGCTGCGCACGGCGGCACTGGCCGAAACGCTGGAGCACGCCTACGCGGACCCGGATTTCTGCGCCTTTGCCGACCTGTACGGCAAGGGCCGCACCGACAAACCGGCGGGGGACACCATCCTGCAGGTGTATGATTTCCTGCGGGCACTGCCGGACTACGACCGCAAGCTGGACGAATTTCTGGCTCCATGGCAGCAGGAAAACGGCTTTGACGCCACCTGCTGGCATGACTTGCTGCTGGCGCAGGCAGCCCGTGAGGCAAAGGCGGCCCGCGAGCTGCTGTGCGCCGCCCAGCAGGACTGCCGGGAGGACTATGCCCAGGAAATGGCGGAGGCCGGAGAAAAAAAGACCCCGGCGGCCATCCGGAAAGCGGAAGCGGCGGTGGCCGAAAAATACGCCGACGCGCAGGGCCGTCTGGAACGCTCTGCCGCCCTGCTGGGCGAGGTGGAGCGGCTGGCACAGGCAGGGGAGTGGACGCCCCTGTACGACCGGCTCACTCCCTTTGTGCTGGGCATGGAAGAGCAGCCCGGCCTGAAGGGCATGAAAAAACGGCTGAAGGGCGACCACAAGACGGCCATCAAGACCCGTGCCGACGAGGCCGCCGACCTGTTTGCTCAGATCACCGAGTTTATCTCCTGCAGCGAGGAAGAAGCGGAAGCCGACCGGCAGGCGGCACTGCCCCGGCTGCAGGCCCTGTTTGCGGCGGTGCGGGATTTCGACGCCCGGTTCTCGGCCAAAAAGCGGGAGCGCAAGCTGCTGGAATTCAGCGACTTTGAACACTTTGCCCTGCGGCTGCTGCGCAGCCCGGACGGCACCCCCACCCCGCTGTGCGGGAGCATCCGGCAGAACTATGCTGCCGTGATGGTGGACGAATATCAGGACACCAATGCTTTGCAGGATGCCCTGTACCGCTGCCTTGCCTCCCCGGCGGGGGATGACCTCTTTCTGGTAGGCGACCTGAAGCAGAGCATCTACCGCTTCCGGCAGGCCGACCCCAGCATCTTCCGGGAAAAGCTGGACCGCTGGCCGGCCCTGCCCGGCGGGGCGGCCCGCCCGCGCCCGCCGGAGGGGACTGCCGGGCAAAACGCCCTGCTGGCGCTGGACGCCAATTTCCGCTCGGCCCCGCAGGTGGTGGAGGGCATCAACTTCATTTTTGAACAGCTCATGACCCCGCAGCTGGGCGATACGGCTTACGGCGATGGGCAGCGGCTGGTGTGCGGCGCACCGGGAGATTACTCCGGCAGCGTGGAAGCACAGTTTCTGCCGGATGATGAAGCGGAGACCGACGCAGCATGGATCGCCCGGCGCATCGAAGAATTGGTGGCCGCCGGGGAGCCGGTGCGGGAGGGCAGCACGACCCGCCCGGTGCAGTACGAGGACTGCTGCATCCTGCTTTCGGCCCGCGGGGACTTCCCGGCCTATGTGGAAGCTCTCACGGCCCGGGGCATCCCGGTGTATGCCGACGCCCGGGAAAACCTGATGGAAGCACCCCACATCCGACCGCTCATTTCGCTGCTGAAGGTCATCGACAACCCGGCGCAGGACATCTATCTGGCTGCGGCCATGCTGGGGCCGGTGTTCGGCTTTACGGATGACGACCTGGTGCGGCTGCGGGCACAGAGCGCCGCGCTGCAGAAGGAACAGAACGCCGGAAATGCCGGAAAGCCCGCCCGCATGAGCCTGTACGGTGCGCTGCTGCTGGCGCGGCAAGGCCCGGCGGAGGACCCCTTTACCCAAAAGGTGAACGATTTTTACGACAAGCTCACGGCTCTGCGGCAGATGGCCCGCAGCGTGCCGGCAGAGCAGCTGCTGGAAGAAATTTTTGCCACCACCGGCTACCTTGCCGCACTGGGGGTGACCGAGAACGGTGCCCGCCGCCGGGAGGATGCCCGGCGGTTCGCCTCCTTCTGCGCGGCGTCCGGTGCGGGCGGCATCTCGGCATTGGTGCGCGCCATCGACGCGGCGGCGCTGGCCGGTTCCACCGGACAGGACACCACCCCCGGCGGGGCAAGGCCCGGCTGTGTGACCGTGATGACCATCCACCGCTCCAAGGGCCTGCAGTTCCCGGTGGTGTTCGTGGCCGATACCGGGCGGCGGTTCAACGCGGCCGATACCCGGCAGCCGGTGCTGCTGCACCGGGAATACGGGGCAGGTCTGCGGCTGCGGCCGGAACAGGGCGAGGGCGCCTATAAAACGGCGGCCTACACCGCGCTGGCCGAGGTGCACGGGCAGGAGCTGCGCAGCGAGCAGATGCGCCTTTTGTATGTGGCCCTGACCCGCGCACAGGACAGGCTCATCCTCACGGTGCCGCTGGGCATCGGCAAGACCGCGAACCCCTTTGCCAAAGCGGCGGCGTTTCTGGCGGCGGGGGCGGGATCCACCCTGCACGGGCAGGCAAACTGCTTTGCCGACTGGCTGCGGGCGGCGCTGCTGGTGCATCCCTGCGGCGGGCCGCTGCGGCGATTGGCAGGGGATCTGGAGCTGCCCTTTGCGGACACCCGCAGTACGGTGGCCATTACCCTGCCGGAAACAACGCAGCCGGAGCAGGAACAACAGCCTGAGGAGCTGGAACCGCAAGCCCCGGCGGCCGCGGACCCGGCCCTTGTGGAACAGCTGCGGGCGGGCTTTGCCTGGCAGTACCCGGCGGCTGCCCTGGCCGGGGTGCCTGCCAAGGTCAGCGTGACCAGCATCGTGCACAAGGCGGAGCAGACCACGCTGGAGCGGCCGGGCTTCCTCTCCAAAGACGGCCTGACCGCCGCCGAGATGGGCACGGCCCTGCATGCATTTCTGGAGCACGCCGATTTTGCGGCGCTGGCAGAGGCAAAAGCAGCCGGGACGCTGGACGAAGCCATCGGAGCGGAACGTGACCGGCAGGCGGCTGCACAGCTCACCGCACCGGAGATCGCCGCAAAGCTGGATGCCGTGCGCATCCGCCGCTTTGTGCAGAGCGAGGCCTTTGCAAAGATCTGCGCGGCACAGCAGGTGCTGCGGGAGCTGGCATTCATCACAGCACTGCCCGCCGCCGAGGTGCTTGCCGCCCAGGGAAGTACGGCCCCGGACACGGCCCCGGAAGCGCAGGTGCTGGTGCAGGGCATCGCAGACCTTGTGCTGGTGTACCCGGACCATCTGGAACTGCTGGACTACAAGACCGACCGCCGCAAAACAGAGGCGGACTTTGTGCGTGCCTATAAACCCCAGCTCGACCTGTATGCCCTGGCTATCGGCAAGCGGTTCGCCCCGAAGCCGGTGACCTATAAAGGCATCTACTCGCTGGAACTGGGCAGGTTGATCGAGGTATGAGGACGATTCATATTTTTCTCGTAAAACGCATAAAAAGTGCTTGACAGGCCCCTGCGGCTGTGGTAAAATAACCGGGTAAAGAAAGCAGCTACGGCCTGTGCCGCGCTCGCCTTGTGGGGTCAGAATCCTCGGGCTATACCCAAGTGCATCTGTTCTTTGAGCAGATCGCGGCTTTGTGTGAATTTTGCGCGGCTGTCCAGAAACTGGGCGGCCGCGTTTTCTATTGCCAATATTGCAACACTATGGATTTTGTTTGGAGGTGCATTCATTATCGCTACCGCTGGAAAGTCGAAGGAACTGGAGATCAACGGTCAGATCCGTGACCGTGAGGTTCGCCTGATCGGAGCCGACGGCGAGCAGAAGGGCGTGGTCAGCATTCAGGTGGCCATGCGCGCTGCTGAGGACGCCGGGCTGGATCTGGTCAAGATCGCACCGCAGGCCGTTCCGCCTGTGTGCAAGGTGCTGGATTACGGCAAGTACCGTTTTGAACAGCAGAAGAAGGAGAAGGAAGCCAAGAAGAACCAGAAGGTGGTCGAAGTCAAAGAGACCCGCCTCTCGCTCAACATTGACACCAACGACTTCAACACCAAGCTGAACCAGACGGCCAAGTTCCTAGCCGCTGGCCACAAGGTAAAGGCCTCGATCCGTTTCCGCGGCCGTGAGATGGCGCACAGCGCACTCGGTGCTGACGTGCTGAAGCGCTTTGCTGAGGCCCTGCCTCAGGCAAGCATGGATAAGCCGCCGGTCCTCGAGGGCCGCACGATGTCCATTCTGCTGATCCCGAAACCCAATAAGGACTAATTTTAGGAGGAAACTAAAATGGCTAAGATGAAACTGAAGACGCACTCCGGCGCTAAGAAGCGCTTTAAGCTGACCAAGAACGGCAAGATCAAGCGCGGCCATGCATTCCGCAGCCACATCCTGACCAAGAAGACCACCAAGCTGACCCGTGGTTACCGTCAGCCCAGCTACGTTGATAAGACCAACGCAGCTACCATCAAGAGCATGCTGCCCTACGCCTAAGAGCGAGCCGCAGGTACACAAAACTTTCTACGAGATACTAAAGGAGATATAAAAAATGGCACGTATCAAAGGCGCAACCATGACCCACAAACGTCGTAAGAAGATGCTGAAGCTGGCCAAGGGCTTCTACGGCTGCAAGAGCAAGCACTTTAAGATGGCCAAGCAGCAGGTCATGAAGAGCGGCAACTACGCTCTGGCTGGCCGCCGCATGAAGAAGCGTCAGTTCCGCAACCTGTGGATCTGCCGCATCAACAATGCAGTTCGTCCTCTGGGCATGAACTACTCCACCTTTATGGCTGGCCTGAAGAAGGCAGGCATCGAGCTGAACCGCAAGATGCTGTCCGAGATGGCCATCAACGATCCCAAGAGCTTTGCTGCTCTGGTCGAGACCGTGAAGAACGCCTGATCAAACTTCTGACGAGACGCCCGCGCGCATACGCGGGCGTCCGTTTTGTATCTGGGGCTTTTTGCGGCGGGAAGAAACATGTTCGGGGCTGCGCCCTGCCGCGAAGCGATTTTTGTGGCAGACGCGGCCCTTTTTTGCATTTTGCCCCCCTGCGCCGCACAAAAAACAGGGCGGCAGACGAGTTTTGAACGCATCAGAAGCGAAAGGTTGAGAACACAGATGGACGAAAAAATCACCAGCCGGGAAAACGCGAAGATCAAATACGCCTGCCGCCTTTCCTCCAGTGCGGCCTTCCGCCGCAGCGAGGGCCGCTTTCTGGCCGAGGGGCGCAAGCTGTGCCCGGAGCTGGCCCGCGGTGCGCAGCTGGAGACCTTATTCTATACCGAGGACGCCATGGCCCGCTGCCCGGAGCTGGCCGACCTGCCCGGGGAGCACTATCTGGTGGAGGACCATGTGGCGGACAAGCTGGCCGATGTGGGCACCCATCAGGGGGTGTTCGGGGTGTTCCGCACCCCGGTGCACACGCTGGACGAGGTGCACACCGGCGGGCGCTATCTGGCGCTGGAACGGGTGCAGGACCCCGGCAATGTGGGCACGCTGCTGCGCAGTGCGGCCGCCTTTGGCTTTGACGGCGTGCTGCTGAGCGACGGCTGCGCCAGCGTGTGGGCCCCCAAGACCCTGCGGGCCTCCATGGGCGCGGCCGTGCGCATCCCAGTCATTGAAGCCGGGGCCATGCCGCAGGCTGTGGCACAGCTGCGGGCAAAGGGCATCACCTGCCTAGCTGCAGCCCTGTACCAGTCCCAGCCGTTGAGCGCGGCACAGTCCGGCTGCCCCGGCGGCGTGTGCGTGGTCATCGGCAGCGAGGGCCAGGGCCTGACCGACGAGACCATTGCCGCCTGCACCAGCACGGTGCGCATCCCCATGACCGACCGGGTGGAGAGCCTGAACGCCGGCATTGCGGGCAGCATCCTGCTGTGGCATTTCCGGGAGGAGAGCCTGTGAACGGCCTTGCCGGGCAGACCAGCTTTTACCCGCCGGAGCCTGCCCCGGACCCGTTGCTGTGCTGGCTGTGGCTGGCCCATGTGCTGGGCCCGGCCAGCCCCCACGCGGGCCGTGTGCTGGACACCTTCGGCGGGGCACAGGAAGCGTGGGAAGCGCGGGACACCGCAGAATTCCGGCAGGCAGCCGGGCCGACGGCAGCCAAACGCGCCGGGCAGCTGGTGCCGGAGCAGTTCCGTGCACTGGCCCGCCGGTGCGCCGCGCTGCGGGTGTGCATCCTGCCCTTTGACGACCCGGATTACCCGCTGGCCTTTTCCCGCATTCCGGACATGCCGCTGGTGCTCTACTGCACCGGCGACCCGGTGTGGCTCAACGAGCCGGGGGCTGTGGGCATCGTGGGCAGCCGCAAGCCCACGGACTACGGCCTGCAGGCGGCAGCCGATATCGGCGAGGCGCTGGCCCGCAGCGGGGCGCTCATCGTCAGCGGCCTGGCCGACGGGCTGGACAGCGCCGGGCACCGGGCAGCTGTGAAAAATGGCTGCCCCACCATCGGCATCCTTGGGGTGCCCATCGACCGCACCTACCCCGCCGCCAATGTGGCCCTGCGGCATACCATCGAGCAGAACGGCTGCATCCTCAGCGAATACGCACCCGGCGAGTCCACGCCGGGGCCGGTGGGCTTTTTGCAGCGCAACCGGCTCATTGCGGCGCTGTCGTCGGCGCTGCTGGTGGTGGAAGCCCGCGAGAAAAGCGGCACCATGTCCACCGTGTCCCACGCGGAGCGGTACGGCAAGCCGGTGTTTGCGGTGCCGGGCAGCATCTATTCCCCGGATTCGGCCGGGACCAACCGCCTGCTGCACGAGGGCCGCGCCCGCGCGGCTTGCAGCGGGGCCGACCTGGTGCAGGCGCTGGGCCTGCAGGCGAGTGCCGCGCCGGAAGCAGAGATCCGCCAGCCGGACCCCATGACCGACACCGAGCGGCGGGTGCTGGCCTGTGTCGGGCCGCAGCCGCTGGGGGTGGAGGAGCTGTGCGTGCGCAGCGGCCTGCCCACGGCCAGCCTGCTGAGCACCCTGATGAAGCTCCAGCTCACCGGCCGGGTGACCTGCCTGCCGGGCAAGCGCTATGTACTGCGGTAGTATAATTTTTGCTGGCAAAGCACACAACAGCTGTGGTACAATCATAAGAACAAGGATCCGTGCCGTGCAGACGCTGTGCGGTGCGTTTTGATAGAAAGAGAACGGGAGAAAAACACGAATGGCGAAACTAGTGATCGTGGAGTCGCCTGCAAAGGCGAAGACCATTGGCAAATATCTGGGCGATGACTACGAGGTCACCGCCAGCATGGGCCATATCCGGGACCTGCCGGCTTCCCAGCTGGGCATTGATGTGGAGCACGGCTATACGCCCCAGTACATCAGCATCAAAGGCAAGGAAAAGCTCATCAAGGAACTCAAAAGTAAGGCCAAGCACGCCGACGGCGTTCTGCTGGCGACCGACCCGGACCGCGAAGGCGAAGCCATCAGCTGGCATCTGGCCAACATCCTGGGGCTGGACCCCCATGCCCCCAACCGCGTCACCTTTGACGAGATCACCAAAAAGGGCGTGAAGGAGGGCATGGCCCACCCCCGCGCCATCGACGAAGATCTGTTCAACGCCCAGCAGGCCCGCCGTGTGCTGGACCGTCTGGTGGGTTACAAGCTCAGCCCTTTCCTGTGGCGCAAGGTGCGCCGGGGCCTGTCCGCAGGCCGCGTGCAGAGCGTGGCCGTGCGCCTCATCGACGACCGCGAAAAGGAGATCGAGAGCTTCAAGCCGGACGAATACTGGAACGTGGACGTGACGCTGGGTGCCGGGCACAAGAGCTTTACCGCCCGCCTTGCCACCGACAGCAAGGGCAAGAAGCTGCTGCCCAAGAACGAGGCCGAGGCCCGCGCCATCGAAAAGGGCCTGGAAGGGGCCGAGTATGTGGTGGCAGAGCTGAAAAAGGGCAAGCGCGCCAAGCAGCCCACTCCGGCCTTTATCACCAGTACCCTGCAGCAGGAGGCCTCCCGTCGGCTGGGCTTCACGGCTACCCGCACCATGCGGGCAGCCCAGACCCTGTACGAAGGCGTGGACATTGCCGGGCACGGCACCATGGGTCTGATCACCTACATGCGTACCGACAGCCTGCGCATCTCGGACGAAGCCGTTGCCGCTGCCAAGGAGTATATCGCTGGGGCCTACGGCGAAAATTATATCTGCCCCTACAAGCGGGTGTGGAAAACCAAGAGTGCGACCGCTGCGCAGGACGCCCATGAAGCCATCCGTCCCTCGGTGCCGTCCCTGACGCCGGACGAGGTGGACAAGAGCATCAGCGGCGACACCGCCAAGCTCTACCGCATGATCTGGAGCCGCTTTATGGCCAGCCAGATGGCAGACTGCCAGCAGGACACCGTGTCCGTCACCGTGAGCGCGGCAGACTATCGTTTTAAGGCCAGCGGCTACACCGTGACCTTTGACGGCTTTACCGCTCTGTACGAGGAAGCCACCGACGAGAAGGAAAAGAAGGAAACCAACCTTCCCCCGCTGGAACAGGGCCAGGTGCTGAAGCTCAAGGAGCTGAAGAGTGAACAGAAGTTCACCCAGCCGCCCGCCCGCTACACCGAAGCCACCCTCATCAAGGCGCTGGAAGAAAACGGCATCGGCCGCCCTTCCACCTATGCGCCCATCATCACCACCATCATCGACCGCGGCTATGTGGAGCGCGACCAGAAAAAGCTCAAGCCCACCCTGCTGGGCCGGGCCGTAGATGGCCTGATGCTGGAGCAGTTCCCCCACATCGTGGACGTGGACTTCTCCGCCCAGATGGAAAAGAATCTGGATAAGGTGGAAAGCGGCAAGGCTGACTGGCGCAAGACGGTGGATGACTTCTACCAGGGCTTTGAGGCCAGCCTGGAGCAGGCCGAAAAGAACATGGAGGGCAAAAAGGTCAAGGTGCCGGACGAGCCTTCCAGCGAGGTGTGCGACCTGTGCGGCCGCCCCATGGTCATCAAGGTGGGCAAGTACGGCAAGTTCCTGGCCTGCAGCGGTTTCCCGGAGTGCCGGGGCACCAAGCGTCTGGTCAAGGACACCGGAGGCATCTGCCCCAAGTGCGGCAAGGGCCGCATGCTGGAGCGCAAGAGCGCAAAGGGCCGCATCTACTACGGCTGCGAGCGCTACCCGGACTGCGACTTCATGACCTGGGATATGCCGGTGGCCACCAAGTGCGAAAAGTGCGGCTCCACCCTCTTCCGCAAGGGCTCCAAGCTCTATTGCGCCAAAGAGGGCTGCGGCTTTGAGATGCCGGTGCCCAAAAAAGATTAAAGGAAAAACAAGCTCGCCCTCTCAGTCACCTGCGGTGACAGCTCTCCCAAGGGGAGAGGTGGCGCAGCGCAGGCTGCGGCGGAGAGGGCGAGGACGCTAAAGGATAAACTATGAACTACAATGTTACGATTCTGGGCGCCGGTCTGGCGGGCTGCGAAGCGGCCCTGTGGCTGGCCGGTAAGGGCGTACAGGTGGACCTGTATGAGCAGAAGCCGATGCACTTCTCGCCCGCACACAAGAGCGAGGGATTTGCGGAGCTGATCTGTTCCAACAGCCTGAAGGCCGAGCGGCTGGACTCTGCGTCCGGCCTGCTGAAGGAAGAGATGCGCCGCATGGGCAGCCAGCTGCTGCAGGCGGCGGAGGTGGCCCGCGTGGCCGCCGGCGGAGCCCTGGCGGTGGACCGGGACGCCTTCAGCGCGGAGGTCACCCGCCGGGTGGAGGAGTGCCCCAACATCACCGTGCACCGCCAGCCGGTGGAGCACATCGACGAAAGCGCCCCCATCCTGGTGGCCACCGGCCCCCTGACCGACGGGGGCTTGGCGGACGAGATCGGTGCCCTGACCGGCGACGAGCGCCTGCACTTCTACGATGCCGTGGCGCCCATCGTGACGGCCGAGAGTCTGGACTACAACAAGGTGTTTGCCGCCTCCCGCTATGGCCGCGGAGATGCCGACTACCTGAACTGCCCCTTCAACAAGGCCGAGTATGAGGCGTTCCATGCGGCGCTGGCTGCGGCAGAGCGTGCCCCGCTGCACGACTTTGACACCGGGGCAGAGCAGAGCGCCCGGCCCGACCCGGACGCCCACGGCAAAAAGGCCGATACCGTGACCGTGTACGAGGGCTGCATGCCCATCGAGATCATGGCTGCCCGCGGTGCCGACACCATGCGGTTCGGCCCCCTGCGCCCGGTGGGTCTGGTGGACCCCAACACCGGCCACCGCCCCTGGGCCAATGTCCAGCTGCGGGCCGAGAACAAGGAGCGCACCCTGTACAACATCGTGGGCTTCCAGACCAACCTCAAGTGGGGGGAGCAGAAGCGGGTGTTCAGCATGATCCCCGGCCTGGAACATGCCGAGTTCGTGCGGTACGGTGTGATGCACCGCAACACCTTCCTGGATGCACCCCGTGTATTGAGTGCGGGCCTGTGCCTGAAGGAGCACCCCAATGTGTTCTTTGCCGGGCAGATCACCGGCTTTGAGGGCTACATGGAAAGTGCCGCCTGCGGCCTGCTGGCCGCGCGGAACCTCTATGCCCGGCTGGAAGGCCGGGAGCTGCCGCCCCCGCCGGCGGACACCATGTGCGGCGCACTGGTGCAGTACCTGACCACCGAGAACAAGAACTTCCAGCCGATGGGCGCGAACATGGGCATCCTGCCCCCGCTGCCGGAGGACAAGCGTCCCCGCGACAAGCGCCTGCGTTACATGGCACAGGCCGAGCGCGCTGTTGCCAGCTTCCAGCAGTGGCTGGATGAAACCGCCCTGTAACCGCAGGGCCGATCTCCCGGAACAGAAAGGAGCGCAACTATGAAGATCATTGTAGACATGATGGGCGGCGACAACGCCCCCCTGGCCGTGCTGGAAGGTACGGCACAGGCCGTGAAGGAATACGGCGTGCAGATCCTCGGCGTGGGCAATGAGGAACTGGTGCGCAGGACGGCGGCGGACAATAACATCCCGCTGGACGGCATCGAGCTGGTGAACTGCACCGAGGTCATCGAAATGTGCGATGAACCTGCCCGCGCCATCCGCCAGAAGAAGGATTCTTCCATCGTGGTGGGTCTGAATCTGCTGAAGGAGGGCAAGGGCGATGCCTTTGTCTCTGCCGGCAGCACCGGTGCACTGCATGTGGGCGCAAGCCTCATCGTGCGCACCCTCCGGGGGGTAAAGCGTCCGGCTCTGGCCACCATGGTGCCCGCCAAAAAGCAGGCTTACCTGCTGCTGGACTGCGGTGCCAACGTGGAGTGCCGCCCGGAGATGCTGGCCGCCTTTGCCGTCATGGGCAGCTGCTATGTGAACAAGGTGGAGGGCCGCAGGGACCCCAGCGTGGCACTGGCCAACAACGGTGCCGAGGAGAGCAAGGGCACCCCCATGCTCAAGGAGGCCCACCAGCTGCTGAAAACGACCCCGGGCATCCGCTTTGTGGGCAACATCGAGCCCCGCGACGTGCCGAACGGCGAAGTGGACGTGGTGGTGTGCGACGGCTTTACCGGCAACGTGATCCTCAAGCTCACCGAGGGCGTGGCCAAGATGCTGCTGGGCATGCTCAAGCAGATGTTCCTGGCAAACTTCGGCGGCAAGATCGCCTACCTGCTGCTCAAGGGCGGCGTGTCGGACCTGAAGCACCAGATGGACAGCGAGGAATACGGCGGCGCACCCTTCCTGGGCGCAAAGCAGCCGGTCATCAAGGCCCACGGCTCCTCCAAGGCCAAGGGCATCAAGAACGCCATCCGGCAGGCCAAGACCTGCGTGGAGAACGACCTGTGCGGCACCATGCAGTCTGCCCTGGATGAGCTTGCGGCGGCAAACAGATCTGAGGAATAAAAAGCACAATGCAAGGGAGCAATGACATATGAGCCATCCGTTGGAATCAATCATTGGTTATACGTTCAAAAACCCGGAGCTGCTGGAAACGGCGCTCACCCACACCAGCTACGCCAACGAGAGCCGCGCCCCGGTGAAGCACAACGAGCGGCTGGAGTTTCTGGGCGACAGCGTGCTGCAGATCGTCTCGGCAGACTACCTGTTCCACGCCTACGCCGACCGGCCGGAGGGCGACCTGACCCGCATCCGCGCCAGTCTGGTCAGCGAGGGTGCCCTGTTCCAGTTCGCGCAGGAGATCCATCTGGGCGAGTACCTGCGGCTGGGCCGCGGCGAAGAGCGCTGCGGCGGCCGCACCCGCCCCAGTGTGGTATCGGACGCCTTTGAGGCGGTGATCGCTGCCCTGTATCTGGACGGCGGCATGGAGGTCGCCCGCAATTTCATCCTGCCCTTCATCACCGAGGGCAAGCACGCCGAGGCCGACTACAAGACCCGCCTGCAGGAGATCGTGCAGCAGAACCCCGAAGAGCGGCTGAGCTATGTGGTGGAGAGCGAGTCCGGCCCGGACCACGACAAGCACTTTGTAGTGGCCGTGCGCTTCAACTCGGACCGGGTGGCCCGGGGCGAGGGCCGCAGCAAGAAGGCCGCCGAGCAGCATGCCGCCAAAGAGGCCCTGAAGCTGCTGGGCGTGATAAAGGAAAAGTAAAACGATGGTATTCAAGGAACTGGAGATCCAGGGCTTCAAGAGCTTCCCCGACAAGGTAAAGATCACCTTTGACGCCGGTGTCACCGGTGTGGTGGGCCCCAACGGCTCCGGCAAGTCGAACCTTTCGGACGCAGTGCGCTGGGTGCTGGGCGAGACCAGCTCCCGCCAGCTGCGTGCGGCGGGCAAGATGGAGGATGTGATCTTTGGCGGCACCCGGCGGCGCAGCGCCATGGGCTTTGCCAGTGTGCGCCTGACGCTGGACAACACCGGCCACACGCTGGACGTGGACGCCGACGAAGTGACCATCGGCCGCAAATATTACCGCTCCGGCGATAGCGAATATACCATCAACGGGCAGGTGTGCCGCCTGCGCGACGTGTACGAGCTGCTGCTGGATACCGGCATCGGCCGCGACGGCTATTCGGTCATCGGGCAGGGGCGCATCGCGGAGATCGTGGCGGCCAAGAGCAGCGAGCGGCGCGAGATCTTTGAAGAGGCCTGCGGCATTGCCAAATACCGCTACCGCAAGACCGAGGCCGAGCGCCGTCTGGCTGCGGCGGGCGAGAATCTGGAGCGCCTGCGGGACATCCTGGGTGAGCTGGAAAGCCGGGTCGGCCCGCTGGAAAAAGAGAGCGCCAAGGCACAGAAATTTCTGGAATTGAGCGAACAGCGCAAAACGCTGGAAGTGACCCTGTGGACCGACAGCGTGCACCGGGCCCGCGATACCGTGCGCCAGCAGGTGCGGGATTACGAGACGGCACAGGCGGACTACGAGCGCTTTGACGGCGAGGCAAAGGCCGCCGAGCAGGAGGCTGAGGAGATCCGGATGCAGGCACAGCAGCTGACCATTGCGGTCGAGCGCCTGAATGGGGATATCCGCAGCATCACCGAGCAGATCAGCGGTTCGGACAGCCGCATTGCCGTGCTGGAAAACGACATCCTCCGCAACGAGGAAAGCATCGCTTCCCTGCGCAGCGAGATCGAAGCCGGGGAGCAGGACGGCGCAGAAGCGGATGCCGCCCTGCAGCGCCACCGGGCCGTGGCTGCCAAAATGGAAGCCGAGGGCGAGAAGCTGGCGGCGGAGATCGACGCCCTGAACGCAGAACTGGAGCAGCTGGCCGACGCCAGCAATGCCAGCGGTGCCCGAAAGGACACCCTGCGGGCCGAGATCACCGACCTGACAGCCAAGCGCACCGAAGCACAGGTGGCACAGGCTGCCGCCGAAGCCGCCGAGGAAACGGCCCGTCAGCGCCTGCCGGCACTGGAGCAGGCCGTGCAGGAGGGCACCGACCAGTGGGAGACGGCCAGGCAGGACCTGACCGACACCATCCGCTACCGGGAGATGCTGACCGAAAACGAAAAACAGCTGGCCAATGTGCGCTCCGGGCTGGAACTCAAGCTCAAGAACCGCAAGGCTGCGCTGGACGAGGCCGACACCGCCGAACAGCGGCTGGGCCGGGAGCTGGATGCAGCCCGCCAGCGGCTGTCGGTGCTGCGGGAGCTGGAAAAGAACATGGACGGCTACCAGAACTCGGTCAAGGCCGTTATGCGCGCCGCCGGGGCCCGCCGCCTGCGGGGCATCATCGGGCCGGTGTCGGCCATCCTGAAGGTGGAGCCCGGCTGCGAAGTGGCCGTGGAAACGGCGCTGGGCGCGGCCCTGCAGAACATCGTGGTGGAAAACGAAGCCGCGGCCAAGGCGGCCATTGCCCTGCTGCGCAGCGACAATGCGGGCCGGGCCACCTTCCTGCCGCTGGACACGGTGCAGCCCGGGGTGTTCCGGGGGCGGCTGTCCGGCACCGCACGGCTGGCCTCCAGCCTGGTGCAGGCCGATGCACGGTATGGCAACATCGTGTCGAACCTGCTGGGCCGCATCATCGTGGTGGAGGACATCAACGAGGCCTCCCGCGTGGCGCGGGACAATGGCTTCCGCAGCCGGGTGGTGACCATGGACGGTCAGGTAATCAACGCGGGCGGCAGCTTTACCGGCGGCAGCGTGCAGCGCAGCGCCGGGCTGTTCACCCGCAAGCAGGAGATGGAAGAACTGCGCATCCGGGCCGCAAAGCTGCAGAAGGACTGCCTTGCCGCGCAGGAAAAGACCGACCAGTGCAAGGAACAGGTGGACGCCCTGCAGGCTGAGCTGACCGCTACCGCCAGCGAGCAGATCACCGCAGCCAACGACCGGGTGCGTGCCGAGGCAGAGCAGAAGCGGCTGGAAGCCGCTGCCGCCCAGCTGGAAACGGCACGGAACGCCCGCCGACAGGAGATCGACACCCTGCAGGCTGCGCTGGCCGACAGCCGCGCAAAGGCAGAGGACGCCGCAAAGCTGCAGGCAGAGCTCACCGCAAAGATCGACCGGCGCACCGCCGAGATGAGCCGTATCGCGGAAGGCGATGACAGCTTCCTGACCCGGCAGAACGCGCTGGCGCAGGACCTGAGCGCCAAACGGCTGGAACAGGTGACCCGCCAGAAGGACGCAGAACTGGCCTACAGCCAGATCGCCGCGCTGGAACAGCGGGCCAGGGATGCCGCCGCCCGCCGAACCTCACTGGAAGAGAGCGTGGCGGCACTGGCCGCCCGCAGCGATGCCTGCCGTGCCGAGATCGCGGACATCCGGCAGACCCGCGCCGACAGCCAGACCACCATTGCGCAGAAGGAAGCTGAGATCCGCGAGGCGACCCAGAAGCGTCTGGCCCGCCAGCAGGCGGAGACCGAAACGCTGGCCCGTGCCCGCACAGTGGCCGACAGCCGCGAGGAAATGAGCCGGGAGATGGCCCGTCTGGCAGAGCGCAAGGCGGCGGCCGAGAGCGAATACGACCAGACCGTGGCAAAGCTGTGGGATGAATATCAGCTCTCGGTCAGTCAGGCCGAGGCGCTTTGTGTGGAGTTCGACAGCCTGCCCGCTTTGCGGGCACAGGTGGCCGACCTGCGCGGCAAGATCCGTGCGCTGGGCAGCGTGAACGTGAGCGCCATTGAGGAATACAAAGAGGTCAAGGCGCGGTATGACGCGCTGGTCACCCAGGTGACCGATGTGGAGGAGAGCCGAAGTGAGCTGTCCCGCATGATCTCGAAACTCTCAGCTCAGATGCGGGAGATCTTCACCGACAGCTTCCGCGCCATCAACGAAAACTTTGGCCGCGTCTTTGCCGAGCTGTTCGGCGGCGGCGAAGCCAGCCTGATGCTGGAAGATGAGAGCGATGTGCTCTCCTCCGGCATCGGCATCCGGGTGGCCCCGCCGGGCAAGGTCATCAAGAATCTGGAGGCCCTTTCCGGCGGCGAACAGGCGCTGGTGGCCATCAGCATCTACTTTGCCATTCTGGCGGTCAACCCGGCTCCGTTCTGCATTCTGGACGAGATCGAGGCCGCACTGGACGACGCCAACGTGGTGCGGTTTGCCCAGTATCTGCGCCGGGTGAGCGACAAGACCCAGTTCATCGTCATCACCCACCGCCGCGGCACGATGGAAGCTGCCAATGTGCTCTATGGCGTGACCATGCAGGAGGACGGCGTGTCCAAGCTGCTCAAACTGGATCTGGAACAGGTTGACGCGACGCTGGTTTCCTGATATATAATAAAAGAAAAATACAAAGGAGGACACCATGGGGTTCTTCGGATTCGGAAAAAAAGAAAAAGACAAGATGAAAACGGGCCTGGAAAAGACCCGCACCGGCTTCTGGGGCAGCATTATGAATACGCTCACCGGCAGCGTGATCGACGATGACATGTACGATGAGCTGGAAGAAAAGCTGATCCTGGCCGACGTGGGCGGCGATGTGGCAGTCCATCTGGTGGACAAGCTGCGCGACCGCGTGCAGGAAAAGGGCCTCAAGACCGGCGAACAGGCGGCAGATGCCCTGCGCGACATCATTGCCGAAGAGATGACGCCGGAAGCTGAGATGGACCTGAGCGGCAAGCCCGCCGTCATTCTGGTCATCGGGGTCAACGGCGTGGGCAAGACCACCAGCATTGCCAAACTGGCCGATTACTACACCCGGCAGGGCAAGCGGGTGATGCTGGCTGCGGGCGATACCTTCCGTGCTGCTGCCAGCGAGCAGCTGGAGATCTGGGCTGATCGCGCCGGGGTGCCCATCGTGAAGGCCGGAGAGGGTGCCGATCCGGCGGCGGTCATCTTTGACACTGTCAAGTCCGCCACCGCCCGCGGCTACGACATGGTCATTGCCGACACCGCAGGCCGCCTGCACAACAAGTCCAACCTGATGGCCGAGCTGTCCAAGATCAGCCGCAGCGTCAAAAAGGCGGCCCCGGAGGCCAGCCTGGAGACCCTGCTGGTACTGGACGCCATCACCGGCCAGAACGCCATCAGCCAGGCGCGGGAGTTCTGCAAGGCCGCGGATGCCACCGGCATCATCCTGACCAAGCTGGACGGCACCGCCAAGGGCGGCTGCGTCGTGGCGGTCAAGCAGCGTCTGGGCCTGCCGGTGCGCTTCATCGGCGTGGGCGAGGGCATCGACGACCTGCTGCCCTTCACCCCGGAGGGCTTTGTGGAAGAGCTGCTGCCGCGTGAGTGGAAGCACTGACCCTCTCACCGTCCCGTCCGCATCCTGCGGCGCGGGGACGGAACTCCCCCCAGACGGGGAGCTTGGAAAAAAGGAGAAACCAATGAAAATTTGTGCAGCCACCGGCAATGCCGGAAAGCTCTGCGAACTGCGCCGCATCCTGGAAGCGCAGGGCCACGAGGTGGTGAGCCAGAAGGAACTGGGTATCACCATCGAGCCGGACGAGACGGGCACCACCTTTGCAGAGAATGCTCTCATCAAGGCTGAAACGATCTGCAAGGTCAGCGGTCTGCCCACCATCGCCGATGATTCCGGCCTGTGTGTGGACGCACTGGGCGGTGCACCCGGCGTCTACAGTGCCCGTTACTGCGGCCACCACGGCGATGACGAGGCCAACAACGACAAGCTGCTGGACGCCATGAAGGAGGTCCCGGAGGAAAAACGCGGGGCAAAGTTTGTTTCGGCGGTGTGCTTCATCCTGCCGGACGGCCGACACCTGACCTGCATGGGCGAGTGTCCGGGCAGCATCGCCTTCGAGCGGCTGAACGGGGACTACGGTTTCGGGTACGACCCGCTGTTCATCCCCGCAGACTGCGGCGTGGGCAAGCGGGACAAGCGCCCCAACACCGAGCACCGCAGCTATGCCCAGCTGACCCCGGACGAAAAGGACGCCATCAGCCACCGGGGCAACGCCCTGGCAGAGCTGGAAAAGCAGCTGCCGGAGTTTCTGGGTGCAGCCAAGGAAGAAGGCATCATCGCACAGGTATCTGGAACGGTAGAGATCGAGTTGAAATAATTATAAGACTGAAACAGGCTCGCCCTCTCCGCCTCACCTTGTTCGGCACCTCTCCCGGAGGGAGAGGCCTTGGCAAAACCACAAACTTTATCTCTTCGCCAGAGGCTCTCCCTTTGGGAGAGCTGGCGCGAAAGTGCCTGAGAGGGCGAGGCCGCTGACAGATACGCCTCATCCCGTGAAAAAGTAAAATTGAAAGATCCGTAATATCAACCTCAAAATAAAGGAGAAAAAACTATGTTGACGAGCAAACAGCGCGCCATTCTGCGTGGCAAGGCAAACACCATGGACCCCGTTTACATTGTGGGCAAGGGTGAGATCGACGACACCATGGTCCAGGGCGTGAAGGACTGCCTGGACGCCCGGGAACTCATCAAGCTCAAGGTGCTGGAAAACAGCATGTACAACGCCCGCGAGGCTTCCCAGCTGCTGGCCGAGGCCACCGGTGCAGACTGCGTGCAGGTGATCGGCTCCAAGTTCGTGCTGTACCTGCAGAAGAAAAAGGACAGCGCCTACGCCGACCTACTGAAGTAAGATGAAAACGCTGCTCTATGGCGGCAGCTTCGACCCGCCCCACAACGGCCACCTGAACAACCTGCGGGCCGCTGCTGCCTGTGTCCGCCCGGACCGGGTGGTGGTGATGCCGGCAGGGCTTTCGCCCTTCAAACAGCACACGGCTGCCCCGGCGGCGCTGCGGCTGGAGATGTGCGGCTGCTTCCGGCAGCTGGCACAGGGGGAGGAGGCCGTGACCCCGCAGCTGGAAGTCAGCAGCTGGGAGATCGCCCAGGCCGAGGCGGGCCGCCGCAACTACACGGTGCTCACGGTGGAGATGCTGGCCGCGCAGGACCCGGAAGGGGAATTGTATCTGGCCGTCGGCAGCGATATGCTGCTCAGCTTTGACGGCTGGCACCGCTGGCAGGACATCCTGCGGCTGGCCCATCTGGTGGTGACCAGCCGCAATGCAGGCGACGCCCCGGAGCTGTGCGCCAAGGCCCGGCAGCTGGACCCGGCGGGGCAGCGCATTTTGTTTGCCCCGGTCACGGCCCTGCCCATGGCGTCCAGTGCCCTCCGCCAGCGCCTTGCCGCCGGGGAGGACTGCGCGGAGGAACTGCCGGAAGCGGTGCGCGCCGTCATCCGGCGGGAGCATCTGTACCAAACGTAAAGGAAGTACCACGCAATGAACCTCAAACAGGCAAAGGAGCTTGTGCGCAGCCGCCTGAGCGACAAGCGCTACGAGCATACCATCAATGTGAAAAAAATGGCCGTCAAGCTGGCAAAGCACTACGGTGCCGACGAGGAGCAGGCGGCGCTGGCCGCCCTGCTGCACGACGCGGCCAAGGAGATCGGCAAGGACGAGATGCGCGCCATCATGCAGGCGCACCCGGAATACGCCGAGGGCGGGGAAGCGCGCCCCACGCCGGTGTGGCACGGCGTGTGCGCGTCCATTCTGGCCCGCACCGAATGGGGCGTGACCGACGAAGCCGTGCTCAGCGCCATTGCCTGCCATACGGCGGGCAAGCCGGGCATGACCCAGCTGGACAAGATCCTGTATCTGGCCGATATGACCAGCGCCGAGCGGGACTGGCCCGGTGTGGAAAAGCTGCGCAAGCTGGAGCTGAAGGACCTGGACGCGGCCATGCTGGCGGCCCTGAAGCAGACCAACGATTTTGTGCTCTCCCAGGGCAAACCGCTGGACCCCATGTCAAAAGCTGCCTACGAGGATATTCTGGCCCACAGTGCACAGAATGGGGAAAACGATTAAAAACCGTTGCAGGGGCAGGGCTGCAAAACCGATTGCAGATTCTGCCGGACGATGCTATACTATGACGTATGACAGGTTTTTGCAGAGAACTGCGTTTTTCTGCAGCACCGTGAAAGCTGAAGGAGCCTAAAAACATGAGTCAAGCGCCACGCCGCATTAACACAGACCGCTCGCTGCACCGGCCGGATCAGGCCGCAAAGGCCGCCCCGCGCCCGGCTGCCGGAACGACCGCCGGAACGACCGGAACATCCGGCAGACCGGCTGCAGGCAGCACGTCCGGCAGCGGACGCAGTGCGCCGCCGCGCCATTCGGTACAGCCGGCCCGGCAGGCTGAACCGCCCCGCCGCCGCAAGAAAAAGAAAAAAACTCCGCTTTGGCTGCCGTTTGCGGTGGTCATGGCGGTAATCGCCGTGGTGTCGGGCGTCGTAGTGTACGGTGTGAGCATGTTGAACAAGGTGGAGGACAGCCTCCGCCCGGACGACAGCACCCCCACCATTCAGGAAGAGGTCAAGACCGCCGAGGAGTACAAGGGCGATGTGGTGAACATCCTGGTCTGCGGCATCGACTACGAGGAAGGCCGCAACTACAGCGATGCCAGCTCCAACGACGGCATGACGGATATGATCCTGTACTGCCAGTTCGACATCAAGAACGGGGCGCTGCACATGCTGCAGATCCCCCGCAACAGTCTGGTGGCCACTCAGAACAGAAAGATCACCCTGTCCAACGGCAAGACCTACGCCGCCTCCAACTACCAGATCAACTCGGTGGCTCTGTCCAACGGCGGCAGCATCGCCGCGCTGGCCGATGTGATCTACGACCAGTACCGCCTGCCCGTGGACTACTACGTCAGCGTGGACATGCAGGCACTGGTGGAAATGGTGGACAACTTCGGGGGCATCGAGGTGTATATCCCCCACGATATGGCCTACGGCGGCAGCAAGCTGATCAAGGGCTACCGCAATCTGGACGGCGCCTCGGCTGAGTTCTTCGTGCGCTGCCGCCACGGCGACGGCTACGCCAACTCGGACCTCGACCGCCTGAACATGCAGCGCTATTTCTACGCCGGCCTGTTCAAGCGTGCCCGCTCCATGGGCGTGACCGACATCCTGAACCAGCTGCCGCTGGTGTTCAAGAACTATATCAAGACGGATATGGACATCTCCACCATCGCAAAGCTGGTGGTGTCCTTCCTGAAGATCGACAGTTCCAACATCATCCTGGCCCAGACGCCGGTGTTCATGGGCGTGCCCAACGTGGGCAAGACCGACAGCTTTGACGGCTACTCCTGCGTGGTGCCGGATGCCGGCTCCATTGCAGCGCTGCTCAACCAGTATTTCTGCACCTACACCGGCCCCATCGACGTGAGCGAGATGCACCTCGTCACCGACCAGTGGCCCCACGGCACCGCTTCCACGGACGCCAACGTGCAGTATATGGGCCGCATCGACAAGGAGTCGGACGATGCCATCCTGAACGGCAACACCGATCTTTCCGGCGCTGTGACCACCGACGGTCAGGCTGCCGGTTCCGCAAACTGAACCTGACAGGCGCTTTCCGCGTGCCGGAAAGCCCTTTTACAGAAGGGAGAAACCTATGGAAAATTTCAACGACAGCAAGGCCCTTGCCATTGAGATCGCCAAGATCCTGGACAAGAAAAAGGCCCACGATGTGCGGGTGCTCAAGGTGGAGAGCCTGACCGTCCTCACCGATTACTTTGTCATCGCCTCCGGCACCTCCACCACCCAGGTGGCTTCTCTGGCCGATGAGGTGGAGTTCGAGCTCTCGCAGAAGGGTCTGGAGCCCTACAGCACGGAGGGCTACGACTCCAAGAACTGGGTGCTGCTGGATTACTCCAACGTCATCGTGCACGTCTTTGTGCCCAACACCCGCACCTATTACGATCTGGAGCACCTGTGGGCCGACGGCGAGCCGGTGGATATTTCGGAGTATCTGACCCCGGACAGCACCATCGAGTAAAAAAGGGATTAAGGCAGCTGCCTTAAACATAAATCATTCCGATCGCGGTATTTGCAAAAGAAAAGTCTGGAGCTGATTACAAACATGAAATACGATTACAAGGCTGTTGAAGCCAAGTGGCAGAAGGTGTGGGAGGACGAAAAGACTTTCCATGCCGAGATCGACCACACCAAACCCAAGTTCTATGCCCTGGTGGAGTTCCCGTACCCCTCGGGTGCCGGCCTGCATGTGGGCCACCCCCGCAGCTACACCGCCCTGGATGTGGTGAGCCGCAAGCGCCGTCAGAACGGCTACAACGTGCTGTACCCCATGGGCTGGGATGCCTTCGGTCTGCCCACCGAGAACTTCGCCATGAAGAACCACATCCACCCGGCCATCGTCACCAAGAACAACGTGGACCACTTCCGCAGCCAGCTGAAGGCTCTGGGCTTCTCCTTTGACTGGGACCGCGAGATCAACACCACCGACCCGGAATACTACAAGTGGACCCAGTGGATCTTCCTGCAGCTGTACAAGCACGGTTTGGCCTACAAGAAGGAAATGAACGTCAACTGGTGCACCGGCTGCAAGTGCGTGCTGGCCAACGAGGAAGTGGTCAACGGCGTGTGCGAGCGCTGCGGCAGCGAGGTCGTGCACCGCGTGAAGAGCCAGTGGATGCTCAAGATCACCGCCTACGCCGACAAGCTCATCGACGGCCTGGACGGTCTGGACTACATCGAGCGCGTGGCCACCCAGCAGAAGAACTGGATCGGCCGCAGCCACGGCGCAGAGGTCAACTTTGGCACCACTGCCGGGGACAGCCTGACCGTGTACACCACCCGCTGCGACACCCTGTTCGGTGCCACCTATATGGTCGTCTCCCCGGAGCACGCCATGGTCAAGCAGTGGCTGGACAAGGGCATCATCAAGAACGTGGATGCCGTCAAGGCCTATCAGGCCGAGGCCGCCCGCAAGAGCGACTTTGAGCGCAGCGAGCTGAACAAGGAAAAGACCGGCGTCAAGCTGGAAGGCGTCATGGGCATCAACCCGGTCAACGACACCGAGATCCCCATCTTCATTTCCGACTACGTCCTGTCCACCTACGGCACCGGCGCCATCATGGCCGTGCCGGCCCACGATACCCGTGACTGGGAGTTTGCCAAGAAGTTCGGCCTGCCCATCATCGAGGTGGTCCAGGGCAGCACCCCGTCCAACCTGGAGGAGGCTGCCTTTACCGATGTGGCCACCGGCACGCTGGTCAACTCCGGCTTCCTGAACGGCCTGTCTGTGGCCGACGCCAAGAAGAAGATGATCACCTGGCTGGAAGAAAACGGCAAGGGCCGCGACAAGGTCAACTACAAGCTGCGCGACTGGGTGTTCAGCCGTCAGCGTTACTGGGGTGAGCCCATCCCCATGGTGCACTGCGACAAGTGCGGCTGGCAGCCCCTGCCCGAGAGCAGCCTGCCGCTGACCCTGCCGGACATCACCGACTTTGAGCCGGGCCCGGACGGCGAGTCCCCGCTGGCCCGCCACAAGGACTGGGTCAAGACCACCTGCCCCTGCTGCGGCGGCCCCGCTACCCGCGAGACCGACACCATGCCCCAGTGGGCTGGTTCTTCCTGGTACTTCCTGCGCTACATGGACCCCCACTGCAAGGACGCCATTGCCTCCAAGGAGGCTCTGGAGTACTGGTCTCCGGTGGACTGGTACAACGGCGGCATGGAGCACACCACCCTGCATCTGCTGTACAGCCGGTTCTGGCATAAGTTCCTGTACGACATCGGCGCAGTGCCCACTGCCGAGCCCTACAACAAGCGTACCGCTCACGGCATGATCCTGGGCCTGAACCCCCACAGCTTCGTGAACCTGCCCGCTGAGGAGCAGGAGAAGCTGCTGAAGGAGTACGGCAGCCAGAAGGCCGCCGAGAAGGCTCTGGAAGAAAAGTATGGTGAGATGTCCCGTCATCCCATCGTGAAGATGTCTAAGAGCCTGGGCAACGTCATCAACCCCGACGAGGTGGTGGACCAGTACGGCGCCGACACCATGCGTCTGTACGAGATGTTCATGGGCGACTTTGAGCAGGCTGCACCGTGGCAGACCTCTGCCATCGCGGGCTGCAACCGCTTCCTCGACCGCGTGTGGGCACTGAGCGACAAGCTGGTGGAGGGCGAGGGCTACCGCCCCGCTATGGAGACTCTGATGCACCAGACCATCAAGAAGGTCAGCGCAGATATCGAGAGCCTGAAGATGAACACCGCCATTGCCCAGCTGATGACGCTGGTCAACGCCATGTATGACAACGGCGGCGCGACCAAGGCCGAGTTTGAGACGCTGGTGCAGCTGCTGAACCCCTTCGCTCCCCACATGACCGAGGAACTGTGGGAGAAGCTGGGTCACAGCCACGACGAGCAGCTGGCTTACTATCCTTGGCCTGCCTACGAGGAGGCCAAGTGTGTGGAGGCTGCTGTGGAGATTGCCGTGCAGGTGAACGGCAAGGTGAAGGCACGCCTGAAGGTGCCCGCAGACATCACCGCCGAGGACGCCATTGCCACCGCCAAGGCAGACCCCGCTGTGGCTGCCGCGCTGGAAGGCAAGCAGCTGGTCAAGGAGATCTACGTCAAGGGCCGTCTGGTCAATCTGGCTGCCAAGGGCTGAGAACTGCTGCTCCGCTGAAGAAGCGTGAACATATCATCACCCGCAGAGGCGGATTTAGCGCAGGAAACACCCGGCAGCGTCTGTTCAAAAATCTTTCAAAAGTTTTGAGCAAAAACTTTCAAAAAAAGGTTGACGAACCGGATAAAATGCGCTATACTGTCTACTGTTAGTTACCATGTAACAACGAAATTCCTGCCTCACGGTCCAAGGGAGGGAATAAGATGTCGGAAATTCGTGTTAAAGAGGGCGAGTCGCTGGAGAGCGCACTGCGTCGCTTCAAGCGTAGCACTGCCCGCAGCGGTGTGCTCGCAGAGGTTCGTAAGCGCGAGGCTTACGAGAAGCCGTCTGTTAAGCGCAAGAAGAAGTCCGAAGCAGCCCGCAAGCGTAAGTTCAAGTAATTAACTGCTTGGAATCGCATTGTTGCTTTAGATTTCAAACGCGTTGCTAACGCCGATGTAGGGGAGCCTGTATTGCAGGCTCCCCTATTTTCATTGCAGGGAGAAATACTATGCTCATCACCCCCGAATATGTGTTCAAGGATGTTACCCACATCACCCCGGAGTTTCTGGCGGGCAAGGGCATCCGCGCCCTCGTGCTGGACATCGACAACACCCTGACAGCTGACCGCAGCCAGGAGCTGCCGGACGAAGTGGCCGGGTGGCTGGCTCAGATGAAGGAAGCCGGCATCGGCCTCACCATCGTCTCCAACGGTGCGGAGAAGCGCGTCCGGCCCTTCGCCAAGAAACTGGGCCTCGCGTATCTCTACCGTTCCGCCAAGCCTCTGCCCTTCGCGCTGATGGTAGCCCGCCGCCGGATGGGCGTGAAGCGGAAACAGATGGCCATGGTGGGCGACCAGCTCTACGCCGACCGGATGGCGGCGGCCCTCTACGGCATCCCGGGCCTGATGGTCATTCCCCGCGGCCCCGACCTCGGCGCGCAGGTGGTGCTTAAGCGCAAGTGGGAAAAGCGCCACTGGAAGAAGTATTATGACCGGGGAGGGAAGACACTGTGAGCAAGTGTGACTGGAAAATCCGGTTCGGCACTGCCGGCACCAGCGACAGCTTCGAGGCGAAGGGCTACAAGTCCAGCCTCGACATCCCCGCCTACACGGCAGAGATGGGACTGAACGCTTTCGAGTACCAGTGCGGCCACGGCGTCCGCCTCGGGGTGGACAAGGCCGGGAAGATGGCCGCAGACGCCGCAGAGCGGGGCATCCTGTTCAGCGTCCACGCACCTTATTATATCAGTATGTCCAGCCTCGAGGAAGAAAAGCGGCTGGGCAGCGTCCGCTATCTGCTCCAGAGTGCCGAGGTCTGCCGCGCGCTTGGCGGGCGGCGCATCATCTTCCACTCGGGCAGCTGCGGCAAACAGAGCCGCGAAGCCGCCCTCGAAAAGGCGCTGGACACCATGCGCCGTGCCGTGGAAGCGCTGGACGAAGCCGGTTACGGCGATATGACTCTCTGCCCGGAGACCATGGGCAAAATCGGCCAGCTGGGTACGCTGGACGAAGTATTGGCCCTCTGCGGGGTGGACAAGCGCATCACGCCCTGTATCGACTTCGGCCACCTGAACGCCCGGACCTTGGGCGGCATCCAGTCCAGGGCCGACTACGCCGCCATCCTCGACCGGATGGATGAGGTGCTGGGCGACGAGCGCGCCCGGCGGTTCCACGTCCACTTCTCCCGCATCGAGTTCTCTGCCGGCGGCGAGAAGCGCCACTGGACCTTTGCTGAGACCCAGTTCGGCCCGGAGCCCCAGCCCCTGATGGAGCTGCTGGCAGAGCGCCGCCTCGAGCCGGTCGTCATCTGCGAGAGCGCCGGTACGCAGGCCGAGGACGCGCAGGCGATGCAGAGGATGTACGAGGCGGCGAGGGGATAACCTCTCAGCCAAAGCCTTTATCCCACACTTTTTGTCATTTTCATCGTCTTTTTTACCGAAACCCCTTGCCAAATGGCGCGGGATTGGGTAAAATAAATAGAGATATGCGTAATGCATCTGAGACATTAAACTAATGGAGGAATTCCTATGATTTCTGCAGGCGAGTTTCGCAATGGCGTGACCTTTGAGCAGGACGGCCAGGTTCTTCAGGTCGTTGAGTTCCAGCACGTCAAGCCCGGCAAGGGCGCTGCCTTTGTCCGCACCAAGACCAAGAACGTCATCACCGGCTCTGTGGTCGAGACCAGCTACAACCCGACCGCTAAGTTCCCTCAGGCTTTCATCGAGCGCAAGGACGTGACCTACAGCTATGAGGATGGCGATCTGTACCACTTCATGGACAACGAGACTTACGATGACATCCCCGTCAACGCAAGCGATGTGCCCGATAACTTCAAGTTCTGCAAGGAGAACGAGCTGTGCAAGCTGCTGAGCTACAAGGGCAAGGTGTTCAGCGTCGAGATCCCCAACTTCATCGAGCTGGAAGTCACCCAGACCGAGCCGGGTGTCAAGGGCAACACTGCCACCAACACCCTGAAGCCCGCTACCGTCGAGACCGGTGCTGAGATCCGTGTGCCCCTGTTCATCAACGAGGGCGACCACATCCGCATTGATACCCGCACGGGCGAGTATATGGAGCGCGTCTGATTTTTTCAGAAGTTACCGGGCAGCGGGCAACCGTTTGCCCGGTTTTTTTCAAACAACAAGGAGGGCAATCGTATGGAACTGAGCAAGAGAGCAGCCTATCTGCAGGGCCTTGTGGACGGCCTGGGCGTGGATGAGTCCACCAAGGAAGGCAAAATCATCAAGGCCATGAGCGCACTGCTGGCGGAGATGGCCGAGGCCCTGGAGGGCATGGACGAGGATCTTTCCCGCGCATACGACCAGATCAACGACCTGAGCGATGAGCTGGAGGATCTGGAAGCCGACCTGTACGAGGACGAAGACGACGACGAGGACGAAGGCGACGAGGACGAAGACGACGAGGACGACGAAGAGGATGCGGATGACGCCAACGACGATGACATCGCCAGCGAGCCCTTCTATGAGGTGGCCTGCCCCAACTGCGGCGAGACCGTGTATGTGAGCGAGGACGACCTGGACGCCGGCGAAGCCAACTGTGCCCACTGCGGCGTGACCTTTGAGGTAGCGCTGGAAGGCGACGAGGAAGAGTCCGACGAGGATGCTCCCGTGCAGTACGAGGTGACCTGCCCGGACTGCGGCACCACTGCCGTGTTTGAGGAAGAGGAGCTGCTGGAAGGTGAGCCCAAGTGCCCCAACTGCGGCAAGCCCCTGGACTTTGAAGTGACGGAGGAGTAATCTTCCGGTTGCCTGCCCGTGCATAAAACAAAAAGCATCTGCATTTGCGTGCAGATGCTTTTGTTTTTGTGGAAACCCTCTCAGTCATCGCTGCGCGATGCCAGCGCTCCCGAAAGGGAGAGCTTTATTAGCATTTTACGGCGGGATAAGAAGCTCCCCCCTCGGGGGAGCTGGCGCGTCAGCGCCTGAGAGGGTTTTATCTTACTGAGCGTTTGCCTTCTGCAGCCAGATGCTGCCGATGTCCAGCGCGTTGTACAGGCCATGCTTGGTGGTCTGCCGTGCCACGCGCTCCTGCGGAGCCTTGGTGGTGTCGGTGGAGAGCAGCATCAGATGCACCTTATCGGCCACCTGCTGGTCCCCGACGGGGGTCGTGGTCAGGATCTGGAGATAAAGTACATAAGGGTCGGTCATGCGGCCGTAATACAGCTCGTTGTCCTTGCGGACGAGGGGCTTGCCTTTGTAAGTCAGTTTCGGAGTAAATGCCATCGTGAAAGCCTCCCTGTCGTTTGATTTCACTCCAGTATAACACATTTGCAATAGAGGATGCAAGCATTTGCCGGAGGTTTTGCACACATCGACGGAGCAGCGTACAAAACCGCCCGGTGCTTTTAGCCGGAACCGGCAATGGATTTTTGCGCGTTTTGCCCCTTGCAGGCCCGGCCCGGTATGGTATACTAAGAGTGGAAAACGGTGCATCACGCACCAGAAAAAGGAGCGAACAGGATGGCTGATTATCAGGAATACCGGCGGCGGGTGCTGCACCGGCGGTGGCGTCGGCGCTTTATGGCGGCAGGGCTGCTGTTTCTGCTGGTGCTGCTGGGGGCGGTGAGCGTGGTGTGGAAGCGCCTGCACCGTGACCCGGCCCAGACACGGCAGGACACCATCCTGCAGGAGATCACGGAGGACAACACCTGGAACACGCTGCAATATGCGTCCACCCGCCCGCTCACGGTGCAGACGCTGTCTACTGGCACCACGACGGCGCTGGACTTCCGCATGGCGGCGCTGCCTCGCACCGCCCCGGTGGAAAAAAGCTGGTTCTCCCAGGTGAGCTTTGTGGGCGACAGCCTGACCCAGGGCATGCAGATGTACGACACCGGCCTGCCGGGTGCCATGTTCTGCGCCTACCGGGGGGTGGGCCCCAATGCCATCGTCAACGGCACCAGCTGCAAGCGGGCCGACGGCGTAGCCGAAGTGCCGCTGGACGCCCTGACCGCCCAGCAGCCCAAGGCAGTGTATCTGCTGCTGGGCACCAACGTGCTGGGCACGGACAGCGATTACACCAGCTTCCTCACCTATTACCGGCTGATGCTGGATATGATCACCCAGGCGCTGCCGGGTACGCCGGTGTATGTGCAGTCCATCACCCCGGTGCGGCCGGAGGTGGCTGCGAAAAAGGGCCACGAGGGTCTCAACCGCGACCGCCTGTGCCGCATCAACGATGAGCTGGCCGCCGTGGCGCTGGAAAAGAACTGCTATTTCCTCAACCTGTGGGAGGTGCTGGCCGACGAGAACGGCGACCTGAAGGCCGAATACGCCCAGCCGGACGGCTACCACCTCAAGCCGGAAGGCTACACGGCCTGGGTGGATTACCTGCGCAGCCACACGGCAGGGTGATGCGGTCCGGGCACTGCGGTACAGAATGATGGTGACTGGCCAAACTCTTTGTGTATCATAGGGGACATCTGGCAGGTCATGGCCGTGCCGGAACAATGAAACGAAAAAAGGCGATGCCGTACAACGTGTGCGGCATCGCCTTGCTTTTTTGATCGGATCAGAACAGGCCGGTGATCTTGCCGTCGGCGTCCACGTCGATGCCCACGGCGGCGGGCTTCTTGGGCAGGCCCGGCATGGTCATGATGCTGCCGCAGATGACCACCACGAAACCGGCACCGGCGGCCAGACGCACCTCACGCACCTCCATGGTAAAGCCGGTGGGGGCACCGGTGAGCTTGGCGTTGTCGCTGAAGCTGTACTGGGTCTTGGCAATGCACACGGGCAGGTCGCCGTAGCCCATCTCGGTCAGCTCGGCCAGCGTCTTGCTGGCGGCGGCGCTGTAGTTCACGCCGTCGGCACGGTAGATCTTGGTGGCAATGGCGTTGATCTTGTCCTTCAGGGGCATGTCCAGCGGGTAGGTGTACTGGATGGGACGGTCCTCCATCACTTCCAGTACCTTCTCGGCCAGAGCCTTGCCGCCCTCGCCGCCCTTGGCGAACACCTCGCTCAGCACGCAGGGCACGCCCTGCTCGGCGCACACCTGCTCCACATAGGCCTGCTCTTCCGGGGTATCGGTGGGGAAGGCGTTGATGGCCACCACCACCGGCAGGCCGAAGCCGTTCTTCAGGTTGTCGATGTGGCGGATCAGGTTGGCGGCACCGGCCTTGACGGCTTCCAGGTTGGGCTGGCTCAGGTCTGCCTTGGCCACGCCGCCGTGGCTCTTGAGGGCGCGCACGGTGGCCACCAGCACGCAGGCGCTGGGTGCGATGCCGGCATAGCGGCACTTGATGTCCAGGAACTTCTCCGCGCCCAGGTCGGCACCGAAACCGGCCTCGGTGATGGTGTAGTCGGCCAGCGACAGGCTCAGCTTGGTGGCCAGCACGCTGTTGCAGCCGTGGGCAATGTTGGCGAAGGGGCCGCCGTGGATGATGGCGGGGTTGTTCTCCAGTGTCTGGACGAGGTTCGGGTCCAGGGCATCCTTCAGCAGGGCGGTCATGGCACCGGCGGCACCGATCTGACCGGCGGTCACCGGCTTGCCGTCGTAGGTGTAGGCACACACGATCCTGGACAGACGCTCCTTCAGGTCGGAGATGCTGGTGGCCAGGCAGAAGATGGCCATCACTTCGCTGGCCACGGTGATATCAAAACCGTCCTCGCGGGGGGTGCCGTTCACCTTGCCGCCCAGGCCGTCCACGATGAAGCGCAGCTGGCGGTCGTTCATATCCATACAGCGCTTCCAGGTGATGCGGCGGGGGTCGATGTTCAGCGGGTTGCCCTGCTGGATGCTGTTGTCGATCATGGCGGCCAGCAGGTTGTTGGCGGTGCCGATGGCGTGCAGGTCCCCGGTGAAGTGCAGGTTGATGTCCTCCATGGGCACCACCTGTGCGTAGCCGCCGCCGGCTGCGCCGCCCTTGATGCCGAACACGGGGCCCAGGCTGGGCTCGCGCAGGCAGAGCATGGTCTTTTTGCCCAGGGCGTTCATGGCGTCGGCCAGGCCCACGCTGGTGGTGGTCTTGCCCTCACCGGCCGGGGTGGGGCTGATGGCGGTGACCAGGATCAGCTTGCCCTGCTTTTTCGCGTTGTGGATCAACCGGTGGTTGATCTTGGCCTTGTAGCGGCCGTAGGGGATCACGTCCTCGTCGGCCAGACCCAGCTGGGCGGCGATCTGGGTGATGGGCTTCATGGTGGCTTCCTGTGCGATCTCAATATCGGTTTTCATCAGACATCCTCCTTGATAGCAAAAAAGGACAGCTTTGCGCAGCAATTGCGCAAGGCTGCCCAGACGGTCGGCATTGACATCCCCGCAGCCCTGCACTGTGGTGCTCCACAACGTTCCGTCAGCAGGGATGCGGTCTCTATGCTGTAAAGATAGCACACCGGCAGGGTGTTTGTCAAGGAAAAACATATACGAACTTATCGGGGCGAGGCCCCTCCATCTTGCTGCGCTGCGCTCGCAAACGCGAATATTTTGCGTTCTACAGCTTTCTGTGCTATAATTAAACTGGATTATTATGAAAACAGAAAGCAGGAATCCCTTTATGCTGCAAAATCCTGAATTGCATTATCTGGACAATGCCGCCACCACCATCGTGGCACCGGAGGTGGCAGACGTCATCGACAAGGCCATGCGGGAGCACTGGGCCAACCCCTCCAGCCTGTACGGCCCCGGTGCCCGCAGCGAGGAAGCACTGAACGCCGCCCGCACTGCCGTGGCCCGGACCCTGGGCTGCAAGGCAAAGGAGCTGTATTTTACCTCCTGCGGCAGCGAGAGCAACAATCTGGCCCTGCTGGGGGCCGCCCGCACCCGTACCTTTGGCAAGGACATCGTGGTGTCCGGCTTCGAGCACCCCAGCGTCCAGCGCCCGCTGGAAGATCTGGCAAAGCGCGGCTACAACGTGACCGTGGTGAAGCCCCGCGCCGACGGCACGCTGGACATCAACGAGATGCTGGAGCATGTGGGCAAAAACACCATCCTCGTGGCCTGCATGATGGTGAACAACGAGGTGGGTACCCGGAACGATGTGGAGCGTCTGGCGGCCGAGGTCAAGCGCCGCAACAGCCGCACCATCGTGCATGTGGACGCCGTGCAGGCGTGGATGCGGGTGCCCGTCAAGCTGGACAACATTGACACTCTGGCGGTGAGCGGCCATAAGATCCACGCGCCCAAGGGCATCGGTGCGCTGTACCTGTCCGACCGGCTGGTGCAGGCGTTCCAGCCGCCGTATCTGGGCGGAGAGCAGGAGCGCGGGCTGCGCCCCGGCACCGAGAACCTGCCTTACGCCATGGGCCTTGCCGCCGCGGCCGCCCGCCTTGCCAAAACCATGAAGAGCCGCGACACCGCCATGCGGGCGCTGAACCAGCGCCTGCGGGACGGGCTGGCGGCCTTCCCGGAAGTGGTGCTCAACAGCCCGGCGGATGCCGTGCCGGAGGTGCTGAACTTCAGTGAAAACTGCATCAAGAGCGAGACCATGCTGGCATTCCTGGCCGAAGCGCAGATCTACGTTTCCTCGGCCAGTGCCTGCGGCCGGGGCCAGCCCAGCCACACGCTGGCGGCTATGGGCCGGGACCCGCTGGCCATCGACACCGCCATCCGGGTGTCCTTCTGCGCCGACAACACCCCGGAGGATGTGGACGCCTTCCTCAACCGCTTCGAGGACGGCATGAAGCAGCTGCAGAAAATCAAAAAATAATCAGGAGATACAACATTTATGCATGAGATCATTCTGGGCTATCAGGGCGAAATGTCCCTGAAAGGCCTCAACCGCAACCAGTTCGAGTCGGCCATGATGAAGATCCTGCGCTACCGGCTCAAGACCGTGGGCAAGTTCAAGGTGTACTGCACCCAGTCCACCTTCTACATGGAGCCGGAGGAAGAGGATGTGGACATGGACCTGGCCTTCGACCGGGTGAGCAAGGTGTTCGGTCTGGCGTCCCTCAGCCGCGCCGTGGTCTGCGACAAGGACTTTGACACCATCTGCCAGACCGCCGAGGAGTACCTCGGTGCCAGCCTGCACGGCATCCGCACCTTCAAGGTGGAGGCCTGCCGTTCCGACAAGAGCTACCCCATGACCAGCCCGGAGCTGATGCGGGAGCTGGGCGCCTACCTGCTGGGCAAGCACAACTACCTCAAGGTGGACGTGCACAACCCGCAGTTCAAGGTCATCGTGGAGATCCGTGATTACGGTGCGTATATTCACGGCCCGAAAGTACAGGGTGAGGGTGGTCTGCCCGTGGGTACCAGCGGCCGCGCCCTGAATATGCTGTCCGGCGGCATCGACAGCCCGGTGGCAGCTTACCGCATGGCAAAGCGCGGTCTGGCCCTGGACCACATTCATTTTGCGTCCCCTCCGTATACTTCGGAGCGCGCAAAACTCAAAGTTAAGGCTCTGGCCCAGCTCACCAGCATCTATACCGGCAGTTCCAACCTGTTTGTGGTGCCCTACACCAAACCGCAGGAATACATCCGGGATAACGCCCCCGATGTGCTGTTCACGGTGCTCATGCGCCGCAGCATGATGCGCATTGCCAACGTCATCGCAAAGCGGCAGGGCTGTGAAGCACTGGTCACCGGCGAGAGCCTGGCTCAGGTGGCCAGCCAGACCGTCAAGGCCCTGCAGTGCACCGATGCCGCACAGGACCTGCCCATCCTGCGCCCACTCATCGGCATGGACAAGACCGAGATCGTGGAGACGGCCCGCCACATCAATACCTTTGAGACCAGCATCCTGCCCTATGAGGACTGCTGCACCATCTTCACGCCCCCGCACCCGAAGATCCGCCCGGAGCTGGAAGAGATCCTGGAAGCCGAAGCCGCCATGCCGGGCCTTGCCGCACTGGAAGCCGAGGCCGCCGAGAACGCCGAGCGCATCCGCATCCGCATCACCGATCAGGTAGAATTCGAGGGTTGATTTGTCCATGACTGCAGAGATCATCAGTGTCGGCACCGAGCTGCTGCTCGGCAACATTCTTAACACCAATGCCCAGTACCTCAGCCGGGAGCTGGCCGCGCTGGGCATCACGGTCCAGCGGGAGAGCACCATCGGTGACAACCACAGCCGCCTGGCGGATTTTGTCAACGAGGCCAAGCAGCGCTGCGACCTGCTGGTGTTCACCGGCGGGCTGGGGCCCACGGCGGACGACCTGACCAAGGAGACCGTGGCCTCCTGCTACGGCGACACCCTGGCCTTTGACGCGGAAGAGTGGGACAAGATCGTGGCCTACTTTACCCGCACCGGCCGCACGGTCACCCCCAACAACCGCAAGCAGGCCATGGTGCCGGTAAAGGGCCATAAGGTGGTGAACCGCCATGGCACCGCGCCGGGTGCCTGGTTTGAGCAGGACGGCCGCTGCGCCGTGCTGATGCCCGGTGTGCCCCACGAGATGAAGGCCATGTGGCAGGAGGAAGTGCGCCCGCTGCTGCTGGCGCGGCAGAACTGCGTCCTGCACAGTCTGACGCTGCGGGTGCTGGGCGGCGAGAGCAACCTGGAATATCAAGTGCGGGATCTGCTGGAAAATGCAAACCCCACCGCTGCCATCTACTGCAAGACCGGCGAATGCGAGATCCGCATTACCGCCCGGGCCAAAACCGACACGGAAGCCGAAACAATGTGCCGCGCCTATGCCAAAAAGTTCTATGATCTGCTGGGCGATGCGGTGTATGATGAGGATGTGGCCGGGCTGGAAGAAACGGTGGTGCACACCCTGCAGCGCAAGGGGCTGACCCTTGCCACAGCAGAGAGCTGCACGGGCGGCATGATCGCCCAGCGCATCACCAACGTGTCCGGTGCAAGCGAGGTGTTCGGCTACGGCTTCGTGACCTACTGGGAGCAGGCTAAGGCAAAGCTGGTGGGGGTGGACCCTGCCGTGATCGAGCAGTACAACGTGGTGTCCGCTCCGGTGGCAGCACAGATGGCGCTGGGCGCGGCACAGGCTGCCGGGGCCGACATCGGCATCAGTGTCACCGGTGTGGCCGGGCCGACCGGCGGCGATGCCGTGCGGCCGGTGGGCACCGTGTATCTGGGTGCTGCCCGCGGTGATACCGTGTATGTGGAAAAGCTGTTCGTTTCCCGGCCGGACCGGGCGCTCATCCGTGCCCGCGCCGCACAGGAAGCACTGGTGCTGGCCCTGCGGCTGGCGCAGGACAAGGTGCCTGCCGCCACAAAGCCGCTGGCCACCGCCGACTGCCGCGATGCAGCCGCGCTGGAGGCCCTGAACGCCGCCTTTCTTGCAGAATAATACGGTCCCCTGCGGACCGCGGGGGTGAAGAACTTGAGCTGTGAACAAAACGAACCGGTCCGCTGTGTGCTCCGGCTGTTCGGGGCATCGGCACTGGGAGTACAGCAGGCGGCGTCTGCCTTTCCGCCGGAGTGGTGCGTGACCACCCAATGCCGCAGCCGCGGCGCGGAAACGCTGATCGCACTGCGGAGCGAAAATGCCGCCGGGCTGGACAAGGCCCGCCGCAGTCTGCACGGCTGCTTTGCGGCTGACTTGTACGGAGAAGGGGACACGAACCTTGCCGCCGCCGTGGTGCAGGCGCTGGAGCACCGCCGTCGGCTGCTGGTGTGCGCGGATGCTGCCGCCGGGGCCCTGATGGAAGCCCGGCTGGAAGCCGTGCCCGGGGCCGAAAAGGTGTTCGACTTTGGCACCCAGAGCTATGCCGACCCCAAGGTGGGGGCACAGATCGTCCGCCGGGCTGCCCGCAGGCAGGACGCTGCCGCCGCATTGGCCCGGGTACAGGCGGCACAGCACCTTGTGGGGGCAGAGCTGTCCGCTGGGTGCTGGGAGCAGGACGGGAAATTTCTGCTGCTGCTGGGCACCCGCAAGGGCTGCTGGCTGCGCACCGTGTACCGGGAGGATGGGCCGGGCCTTTGGCTGCTGGACATGATCCGCCGGGCAGCCTGCGGTCTGCCGCAGGTCCCCGGCACGAGCTGGCAGCACTACCGCGACCCGGTGCCGGAAGCTGTGTCTGCCCCGCCTGCAGCGCAGGCGGAGGCCCGCCTGGCTCCGCCCAAAAAGAAGCGCCGCTGGCTGCGCCGGATGCTGTTGCTGCTGGTGGCGCTGGCCCTGGCCGCGCTGGCGGCGGGCTGGTGGTTCACCGGCGGTGACCTGACCGCCCTGCCGCAGCTGCTGCGGGAGACCCTGCACGCCGACCGTCTGCCGCACTCCGGCGCAAAACTGATCTGAAACGAACAGGACCCCGGAAGGAAAACCTTCCGGGGTCCTGTTGTTGCAGAGAAAAATTATTCCTTATGGTCTGCCAGCCAGCGCAGGGCCATATAGGTGTAGGCGGCAGAGCCCTCGTACAGGACGCTGTCATCAAAGCGCACCTTGGGGTGGTGCTGGCCGTAGAGATAGCCCTCCTTGGCGTTGCCGGCGGAGAGGAACATGCTCACGGTGGGCACTTCGTGGCTCACAAAGGCGAAGTCCTCACTGCCGCCGCCGGGTTTGCCGCCGGTGAGGGAGGTCATGTCCATGGCACCGCGGCCCAGCAGCTCGGTCATATAGGTCAGGGCGTTCTGTGCCAGGGGCTTGTCCACCACCATGCAGGGGCAGTAATCGCTGAAGGTGACCTCAGCGGTGCAGCGGTAGGCCGTGGCCACACCCTGCGCAATTTCGGTCATGCGCTGATGGATCTGGGCGCTGACCTTCTGTTCCGGGTCGATGGTGCGGATGGTGCCCCACATATCGGCACTGTCCGGGATAACGTTGGACGCCTTGCCGGCCTCGAACCGGCCGGTGGTGAACACGCCGAACCCGGCGGGGTCCAGCTCGCGGCTGTTGATCTCCTGCAGGGCAATGTGGATGTGGGCCGCTGCGGTGATGGGGTCGATGCAGGCGTTGGGCATGGAGCCGTGGCCGCCCTTGCCGTGCACAACGATGTGATACTGCTCGCAGCTGGCCATGGTGATGCCGCCGCCCGGCACCAGCACCATACCGGCGGGCAGGGGCATTCCGGCCAGCACATGGAACATGACGGCTGCGTCTACCTTGGGGTTCTCCAGCAGGCCGCTGTTTATCATATCCAGCGAGCCCTGAAAGATCTCCTCTGCGGGCTGAAACTCCAGCTTTACCGTGCCTTCGATCTCGTCCTCATGCTCCTTGAGCAGCTTGGCTGCACCCAGCACCATGGCGGTGTGCATATCGTGGCCGCAGCCGTGCATCTTGCCGGGCAGCTCAGAGGCGAATTCCTCGCCGGACTCCTCCTGCAGGGGCAGAGCGTCCATGTCGCCGCGCAGCAGGATCACCTTGCCGGGCTTTTTGCCGCCCGCCAGCGCAAGCACGCCGCACTTGCCGCAGTCCTGCGGGGCGTAGCCCATTTCGGTCAGGGCTTTCTGGACCAGTGCCTTGGTCTGGGGCAGGTCGAACCCAACTTCCGGGTGACGGTGCAGGGTGCGCCGCCATTCCTGCAGCTGGGGTTCCAGCTGCTTTGCAGTTTCCAACAGCTTTTCCGGTGTGATCATTCCAAATCAGCTCCCTTTCATTTTATCAAAAGTCTCCCAGACCCCTGCCAAAGACAGGAGCCGGGAGGCTTTTCAGCTTAATCTTCGTTTGCGTCGGTGGGCAGGCCTTCCGGATGGAACTTGGCGCAGGTGCACTTTTTCCACTTCAGGCCGCTGCCGCAGGGGCAGGGATCGTTGCGGCCGATCTTGATCACCCGCACGGGCTGGCCCTTGGGGGCACCCTTTACGCCGGGGGCACCGTTGCCGGGCACAAAGCCCTCACCGGTGGGCTTGGCAACTTGCTCCCGCTTGGGGGCGGCACCGGCCTGCCGGATCTCGATGGTCAGCAGCATCTTCACGCTGTCCTCGCGGATGGAGTCCACCATCTGGTCGAACATGTCAAAGCCCTCGATGCGGTATTCCACCACGGGGTCCTTCTGGCCGTAGCCGCGCAGGGCGATGCCCTGCCGCAGCTGGTCCATGTTGTCGATGTGGTCCATCCACTGGCGGTCCACGCACTTGAGCAGGCAGATGCGCTCCAGTTCCCGCATCAGGGGCGCACCGTAGCGCACCTCTTTGGCTTGCAGGATCTGCATGCCGCGGTTGTACAGCATGTCGGCAATGCCCTCGCGGGAGATATTGTCAAAGTCGGCCACGGTGTAGCGGAAGTCGGCGTCCGTGGTCAGCCAGCCCTGATAGTGGCGGCGCAGGGCACCAAAGTCCCAGTCATCCTTCACGTCACCGGCCAGGAACTGACTGCAGCTGGAGTCGATGTTCTCCCGCAGCATGTTGTGCATCTCGGCGCTGATATCCTCGCCATCCAGCACCTTGCGGCGCTGGCCGTAGATGATCTCACGCTGCTGGTTCATCACGTCGTCGTACTTCAGCACGTTCTTGCGGATCTCGAAGTTGCGGCCTTCCAGCTTCTTCTGGGCGCTTTCCAGCGTGTTGGTGATCATGCGGTTCTCGATGGGAGTGTCCTCGTCCAGCTTGAGGGTGTCCATCAGGCTGGAAACGCGGTCGCCGCCGAACAGACGCATCAGGTCGTCCTCCAGGCTCAGGTAGAAGCGGGAAGCGCCGGGGTCGCCCTGACGGCCGGCACGGCCGCGCAGCTGGTTGTCGATGCGGCGGCTCTCGTGGCGCTCGGTGCCGATGATGAACAGGCCGCCGGCGGCGCGCACTTCCTCGGCCTCGGCCTCCACGGCGGGCTTGTACTGGGCGTACAGCTCCTCGAACCGCTTGCGGGCGGCCAGGATGTTGGCGTCCTCGGTGTCACCGTGACCGTTGGCCTCGGCCAGCAGCATCTCCACGGCAGCGGGGTCGGCGTCCTGGGGCTTTTCGGGGCTGAGCAGGTTCTCGCAGAAGTGCTCCTTGCGCATCTGGGCCTTGGCCATGAACTCCACGTTGCCGCCCAGCATGATATCGGTACCACGGCCTGCCATGTTGGTGGCGATGGTAATGGCACCCTTCTTGCCGGCCTGTGCCACGATCTCGGCTTCGCGCTCGTGGTTCTTGGCGTTCAGCACGTTGAAGTCGCGGGTGTGCTTCTGCAGCATCTTTGCCAGCGTCTCGCTCTTTTCCACGCTCACGGTGCCTACCAGCACGGGCTGGCCGTTCTTGTGGCACTCCAGCACCTGCTCGATGACGGCGCGGTATTTGCCGTTCACCGTCTTATAGATGGCGTCCGGATAGTCGATGCGCTGCTTGGGGCGGTTGGTGGGCACGGTGACGATGTTCAGGCCGTAGATCTCGGTGAACTCGGTGGCCTCGGTCTTGGCCGTACCGGTCATGCCGGACAGCTTTTTGTACATGCGGAAGTAGTTCTGGAAGGTGATGGT